>ERZ511473.309-NODE-309-length-93358-cov-28.629078_pt1 | contig 93358 bp, 68 predicted proteins | sample MGYA00374947_ERZ511473 | MGnify/ENA primary metagenome ERZ511473 (study PRJEB26303, sample SAMN06343854) | sediment metagenome | isolation source: hot spring sediment | place: Canada: British Columbia | collected 2012-09-26 ... | reverse complement strand
CGCAACGACTGTGTGCGAACGCGTGCGGAATCGCTCCTGCGAGCGTGTTTGCCCGGTACGCTGCCGGACAATCGGGGTAGCGTCGTTGCAAGGGCCTTTCCCGATCCGCACGCCGGGCTGACGCCCGCCGCTCTTCTGCACGTGCGTTTGTGCATCGCAAAAATCGCAATCTCATCGGCGAGCGATCCACGCGCAAGCAGGAGCGGCGGGCGTAAGCCCGCCGTGCGATCTGGCGACGCACTTGCAACGGCGTTCGTCGGCGCATTGTCGGCAGCCGCGTTCGGGGTTCCGCTATCGTCTTTGCAACTGCGATTCCGCACATCATCGCAGACCGACACCGTGCGGCGAATCCAGGAGCGGCGAGCGTCGGCCCGCCGTGGTGCACGATAATCGCGCTGGCCGGGGAATGCGCCTTCCGACGATCAATGCATGCCGTGGTGTGCGAACCGGATCTGCAAAGGCATTACCGAGACTGTTCGGGAGATTGTCGCCGGTGTGTTGAGGAACGCGGTTGCAATCGCGTCCGCGTAACCACAGCGGGCTGACACCGCTCTTGCTCGTCTGCGCAACGACTGTGTGCGAACGCGTGCGGAATCGTCCTAACAGTACGTTCGCCGAACCTTACGCCGGCCGCTCTTGGTCGTCTGCGCGACGACTGTGTGCGAATGAGTACGCAATCACCCCTGCGAGCGTGTTTGCCCGGTGCGCTGCCGGACAATCGGGGTAGCGTCGTTGCAAGCGTGCTTCCGAAAACCACGCCGGACTTACGCCCGCTGCTCTTGGCGGCAAATCGCTATTTGCTGCTGGCGGCGTCGGAGTTATACGAGTTAGACTTTTCACGGCTCCCATTTTCGGCATACTTCTAGTTCGCCGAAACCGGCGACGACGCCGGCATTTTCTGCGCCAACATCACGACTCGCTTTCCGGGATGACGCAACAGAAAACCGGCAAGGCAGTAAAAAACGGGCGGCGGCCGGCGATATTCATCGGCGCGCCGTGAGACCGGTGCGCGGGAAGAGAGCCGGCGCCACCTTGAGCTTTTTCTTGCCCAGGATTGGATGACGAGCCGCTGGCCGCAGTGCTGACCGAAATGGCAGGCCAAGTCGCCACACCAAACGGATCTGCGGAGGGCCTACACTTGCAGTTCTGGCTAGCCACGCTGATCGCGGGATTACACGCCTACGGAACGATTTTCGTCTCCATGGTGATTGTCGCGTTCCTGATGCCGGAAGAACCAGCCCTGCTGGCCTGGGGTTTGGCGGTCGGTGCCTGGCAATTGCGACCGGAGTTGGCCTGGCTGGCCGCGATAGCCGGCGTGCTTTCCGCGGACGTGGCTTTATATGGTCTGGGGCGGTTCGGAGGTCGGCGGTTGCTGCTGGTCTGGGGACTGAAATCGTGGTTTGCGGACCCGCGGCGTCGGGCCATCGAACGCAGCTTTCGACAAGCGGGGGCGGTCTGGTTGATCCTGGCGCGGTTGCTGCCGATCCCGGGATTGCGAACCGGCGTGTTTGTGTCGGCGGGCATGTTACGGTATCCGTGGTGGCGATTTCTCGCCTGCGATGCGACGTTCCTGGCTCTGGCAGGTGGAGCGCTGGTGCTGGGCGGGTATTATTACGCCGAGGCCATGCGACGATGGTTGCAAGGATTCGATACGCTGCGGTATTGGCTGGCACTGCTGGCGGCGCTGATGGTCGGCGGATTGGGACTGTGGTACGTCAGCGAGTGGCTGGGTCAGAAAATCTCCCGGGTCGTGGACAACGGCAGTCGCCATGGTCTGCCAGCACGCGTGGCCGACGGTTCCCACTCGCCGGCTAACAGCGAGACGACGCTGCCGGTACCGCCCTGTTCCGATCGTGCCAACTCGCAAAAGTCCGAAACTGGCCCATACCTGCCGGGGACATTCAGTGCCACCGATACGCGGACAAGCCCGGCAACTGCTCGCGAACACCGTCGCAATCCGACGTGACCTGCGAATGCGGCGCGACTGGCCGTGCCTGTCGGTCGCGTTCACAACCGTCGCCGACGCGAGAAGCCCACGCTTAGCCCGGCGGTCGCAAGGTGTGGAGAGTTTGTTCGGCGAGACTGCGGATGACCGGGTCGGGATCGCTTTCGGCCAGGCGTTTTAGAGCCAGCAGCGCTGGCTGCCCGGCCATGCCGCATTCCTTGAGCACTAGTACCGCAGCTCGGCGGACTGCGGCATCCCGATCGTCGAGGGCATGTTGCAGGACGGGAACCAGTTCGGCCCGGGGAGTTTCGCCGATCTGCAACAGCGCAGCCACCGCGCTGACCCGTACCAGTCCGTGTTCGTCGGCCAGACGTCGTCGCAGAGTCGGCAGGGCAGATTTGGTGGATTTGCCGAGCCGACCCAACACCGCCACGGCCGCCAGTCGCACCTCCCAGGAACGGTCTTCGCTGGCCAGCTCCAGCAATTTCCCCGCTTCCGGTTGCTGTTGTGCCAGCAGTTCCACGGCATACACCAGCGCCACGCGGAGATGGGGGTCCGGCTCGTTCAGGAGGGGCTTCAGAAGCGGCACCAGTTCGGTACGTTCCGGGCTGATCCGCACCAGCGCCAGCGCCGCAAAAGCCCGAGTATCGGCATCGGCGTCCTGAAGTGCCTTTTCCAGGGCGGGGACGGCGGCTTTGGCAGACGGCCCCATTTGTCCCAGCACCACCGCGACGCGGCGACGTAACGCTTTACTGGGGCCGGTCAGTACTTTCGCCAGGTCGGGAACGACTTTCGGCCCTATGCGAACCAGAGCCTCGGCAGCGGTTTGCCGGACCGTTTCGTCCGCATCCAGCAACGCTTCGAGGAACATTTCCAGGGACTGAGTCGCCTGCGGCGCGAGCTGCAACAGGTCCCGCGCTGCTTCCCCCCGCCGCAACGGATCGCTGCTGCGCAACTGTTCGAACAACCGCCGAATCACAGTTTCTTCCTGCCCGCAGACCATTGTCCAGGCCGACACGATGAACGCCAACCCCAGGCAGAACGTTTTCGCCTGCCGCAGAAAATCCCCGATTCGTTTCGGAAGCATGCTTTTTCTCCCAGGATAGCCGGTGCATTACTAACCGCAATTGCCTATAGTGTACACGGGCCGCTCCAGAGGAACCACCCACCAGACCATTTGCCCGGTTCGCCAGGTTCGAAAGCGGTGGGCATCCGCGTGGCGGCGATCAGCTTCCGGAACCGTCGGGGGAAACGATCTGCGGCGGCATAGCAAACCCGGCGTCGCGGAGCTTTCGCGTGACGGCATGCACCGCACCCATCGCATGGCCGTCTCCTGCCACCTCCAGGATCACCGGCGTACGAAAAACATAACGACACCCTTGGCGCTCTGGAAGGACCGCTTTCGGGGTGCCGGTCTGCTGGTAAAACGCCTCGTACCGTGCCACCTGATACGCCAGCCACTGGTCAAACACGGGGTCGTTGAACACGCCTACCCAGCGACCGTTGATAAAAACCTCATTGACGCGTCGGCCGCGTTCATCTGTGCCGCGAATCCGTAGCCGCAGCGGTTCCTCTTCGACCAGCGGTTGCAATTGCCCCAAGGCTCCTGGTGACGTTCCAGCGTTTCCGGTGCACCCGACCAACGTGAAAACCGCCCCGGTCACTCCGACAAGCAGCCATCCCAGCCGCAAGGTCCCCATCTCGCTACCTCCGCTTCGTTGCCGCGCCTTTTCGCCTCTCAGGCACGCCCCGCAACACACTCCGGCACTATGGCAGGTGAGCAACCCGCATGCCGTCACGCCATCCTGAGCCTAACGCTTGCTCGCTGCCGATCGCTGATGCTTCTTCACGGCCAGCACTTACGTCGTGCTCGCCTCTTTATTTTCGCGGCCCGGTAAAGGAGAAATTTACAAACGAAAGCAATGAAACGCCATACGGAAAACCCATTATGAGTGCTTAACTGCTGCCAAAATAGCACCACGGATGGAGAAACCGGTGCACCGCAGCTTGTCCGCATGCTGTTTCGGCAGTTATCGCGAGCCAGCCAACTCAAAACGGTCGAAGCAACCTTTTGCTGGGGTGCTGTGAAAATGGCATCTCCTTCGCATAATCGGCTCGCTGACTAATCCGGAACGCGCAAGCCGACAGTTCTTCTCTCCAGAACAAGGACGGGCCACTGCTCGGAGATCAGTCTGATGCGTCTGAACAGGATAATATGTCTGCAAGATATGCATGAAATACATGGAGTGTATGGTTTATGCGGCGTCAGGCAGGGTTGCGGAAAGACGGAAGTTCCCCAAATTGAGGCATTTTTCTGATTAGAAACACGCGCGTATGACGAAAAAATCAATGCCTCAAACACGAGTGGGATGCCCGAAAAGGCGAGAGGAACTACCCAGCACGGTCTGGCAGGCATGGGGAATGGCCTGGGGAGAAGCGTGGCCTGAACGACCCGCAGGACCACGCCCCCGAGGCGAGGGGAATCGGGTGGTAGCGAAACCCGCATTCGCACCACCTTTCACGGGCATAGATTGGAGCGCGTGCTATGAGGAAAGTGTTCACGACCGGGCAGGTGGCAAAAATCTGTAAAGTGGCCCCACGCACCGTCAGCAAATGGTTCGACTCCGGCCGACTCCGGGGCTACCGCATCCCCGGCAGCCAGGACCGGCGGATACCGAGGGAGAGCCTGATTCGCTTCCTCAAAGAGCATGGCATGCCCCTCGGCGAACTGGAAGAGGAAATGTGGCATAAAATCCTCATCCTCGGTGCGGAGGACCTCTTTATCCAGCGGCTCAAAGAGCTGCTGCCGGAATCCGAAGATTTCCGCATCCAGGTCGCCAACAGCGGCTTTGAGGCCGGCATCCTCGCCGAGAGTTTCCATCCCGACACCATCATTATCGACCTGGCCATGGGACGCAGCGAGGGTATCCAGATTGCCCAGAACCTCCGCCGCAACGACGAATACAAAGACACCTATATCATCGCCCTGGCCCTGGAAGATGAGCCGAATCCGGAGGGACTGTTGCAACTCGGCTTTAATGACGCTTTCAAGAAACCTTTCGACATCGCTCTACTTGCCCAACGCATCCGTACCTTAGCCGCTCAGAAGCGCGAAGGCTAACCGCACTTCGCCACCCATCGAGCCATCGCGCAGTCTTGCGAAATTTGGCGGGGCATTCCCGCCTTTCTCTTTTTAAGCTCGCCTAACCCGGCTAAATTGTCTCCGTGCCAGGAGCACGATCTAGGCGATCCGCGAGGGAATCATTCCACCAGACCAATACTGCGTGTGCGGGCAACGTTGCTTTCGACCCAATTAATGGTCACGTCGCCATTGCCCGTGATCACCACCTGGAAAGAGACGACCTGGGTGGCGACCAGGTTTCCCGTGCCGTTGCCGACAAAACTTACAATCCCGTGGGCAGCGTAATACGCCCCCTGGATTTGCACATTGCCATTACCACTAACTCTGATGGCATTCGTTGCATCCCGACGCTGATAGAAAGCAACCCCCTGATAAGTCCCGGAAGTTGGCGCACTGAGGTCCACACGTCCCTGACCGGCAATGGTCACATCGTCCGCTGGCGAGCGCGGATCGTTATAAAGCATAACATTAGCTCCCCGGAGGTCCCCCTGGCCGGTCATCTGGAATCCTCCGCCTTGCAGATAATAAATGCCCGGCATCAAGGTAACGTTGACCTGGCCACTAATACTAATCCCGCCGACGTACACGCCGGGTTGCAGTGTCACATTGCCTTTACCGCTGAGGCGTAATGTTTGCCGACTCCGCACTGGCAAGGAGGCAGGATCGGGCGGCGGCAGGTAGTTGAGCGGATCGGGAACGGGGGTCTGCCCGCTGTATATATTTCCACGAACCGATGCCCCACCGGTGGTCGAATAGCCCGGCGTGCCGCTGAAATAGAAATTCGGGGCCGTTACAGAACTATTCCCCACCGCGAGCGCGCCAGCGGAGTCGCTGGAATTGACATAAACGGAAGCGTTTCGTACTACGGCGCGGGCATTGCCCACCGCATTCAGGGTGCCGCGACCCGTCGGCTTCAGCACAATCAGACCACCCTGCAGGGCATTCCAGCGGCAGCGGGCTACCGCTCGCGCTGCGACCGATAAGTTTTCCGACCCGAAAATGGAACTAAATATCCGTCCTTGCGGGGCACGGATCACCACCTCGGCATAGCCAGGTTTGCCTGTGCCTAGACCGGATCGCGGCGGGATATTCACATCCACAGTGCAGCCATTGGCTAAGGAATACCCAGCGCGAGCGGCAATATCTAGAGCCGCAGCCCGGGCAGCGCCGTTGCTGTCCAGGCCGTTGTACTGGGCATAGTACCTATATAACTCTACAGCTGCCGCTAATGCTGCGGCATCGGCAGTGGCCTGAACGCGGCGTCGCTGGTCGAGCAGAACACCACCATCGGTTACAAACGCCACCGCTCCTAATACCGGCACCATGCTGACCGCAGTCAGTACCGCGACCTGTGCCCGCCGTCGCCACGACTTATCGCGAAGATAAGTTCTTAGATCCGAGAACACCCCTCGCATAGCCACCCCTCCTGGATCGCCCCCTAATAATAGATAGGACTGACGGAAGTACTGCTCAGTGTTACCCCGCCGAGAAAAGCTTCGGGTATCCAGCGATACCGAACGGTCACGGAGACGGTATTGGCGACGGCGATGACCTCGCCATTGACTACCTGAACCCGATAAGGGGAGTTACTGGTGTTGTAAGTCACGGTGCAGGTCAACTGCCGGGGATCGAGTCCGATGGCGCGTGGCAGAATCACTCGCTGCAGGATGTCATTGGCCGTCGGAGCGGGTTGATTGTTTTCGCGTGCGAAATCGGCGCCGTGCACCGCTGCCCAGCGCGACGCTTCCCGCGCCAGTGCTGCCACCTGGATATAGCGATAGATGCCGAATCCACCAATGATTAGACCTAATAATAGCAGGAATACTATCGGCGCCACTAGAGCGAACTCTAATAAGGCCGCGCCACGGCGCTGCGGCCCGGCGCGTTGTCGAGACCGGGAAAAATGCCTGCCTGCGGGCATAAGAGGTTCTCTATTGAGGAGCCGCTGGAGCGACGGGCATACGTACACTTCGCTGCAATGCCGTAGTACTAGGGATGCCGGGATAATTTGCCAGCGTTTGGAACGTCCAGGACGCCGTCACCACTATATAAGTGCGGCCGCTGGAGTCGGCTTCGTAGCGCCAGCTTACCTGAGGCTTGGGGACAAGATCACTGGCTTCAGCCAGCGCTGCCTCGGTGACTGAACTATAAGATTTCATCACTGGCGAATAGGGATCGCTGCCATATAAGGCCCCATTCCGGGCACAATTCTCTAATATCTGCGAATAGTAAAAAATTCGTCCCCAATCTAAAGCCAGCACAAAGAGGAACATCAAGAGTGGCAGCAGGATAGCCAGCTCGAGCGCAGCCACGCCGGATCGCTGTCTTCGACGATTCGCCTGCATTTCTAGTTACCCCCTTGATAGGATAGGCCATAAGCGGCTGGTTGTCAAATTCGGTATTAGGGTCGGGATTCGCGCCGTCCCTCAAGTCGTTATAATCGTCAGCATCGTTACAATCGGAGTAGCTGCCACCCCTGCTAAGGTTCCTAAAGGTGGAGCAAGCTTGCCAGATGGTAAATTAGAAACTAAGTTTCGGCAAAGCATGCGGCATATAGAGTCCGCTCAGCTGAATAACGGCGGAACAGCTAAGCCCAATCAGTCCCAGCGCATCCTTAGATTCAGCAGCAGGAGTAAGATGATGGGGAAACTAAGCCAGATAGTGATGGCGGTTTTGCTGGCGGCGGTCGTCGCGGGATGTAAGAGCACAGCGGCTAACCGGGTCGGCTCGAGACGACTGGAGCCCGCAGGAAGTGAAACTGCCCCGCCGACATCCTTTATTCCTTCGGCACCGCAGGGGCCAGTGGCTGACCCGACGGAACCGATGCACTCTGGCTCGCGATACTAAGGTGTCCAGTCGTCACCGGGACGGAGGCTGCGGCAGAATTCGGCAAGCAAGGAAGCGGCGGCGTCCAGATCGGCGAGACTGACCATTTCCACCGGACTGTGCATGTAGCGGTTGGGGATGCCGACCAATCCGGTGGCGACGCCGTCGCGGCTGAGTTGCATGACGTTGGCATCGGTCCCCGTGCCGCGGGGATGACCGCGAAGTTGGTAGCGAATGCCAAGACGGTGAGCGGCGGCTTCGAGGCGTTCAAAGACGCGGGGATTGATGTTGGGGCCGCGCACCAATACCGGCCCGTTCCCCAGGGCGACCTCGCCGATCTGTTTGCGTTCATTGCCCGGGGTGTCGGTGGCGTGGGTAACGTCCACGGCGATACCCACGGTCGGGTGGATACCGTAGCTGCTGGTGGTCGCGCCGCGCAGGCCGATTTCCTCCTGCACTGTCGAAACGCAGAAGATAGCAGCGTGCAATTCCGTCTGCCGGAGCCGACGCAGCACTTCCATCACGACCCAGACCCCGACTTTGTCATCCAAACCAGGAGCGGCCAGCAATCCGTTGCGCATCGGGCGCACTTCGAGATGCACGGTAACCGGATCGCCGATGCGAACCAGCTGTTCGGCTTCCTCGCGGCTGGAGACGCCGATGTCCAGCCAGACTTCATGGAACTCCGGCACCTTCTTGCGTTCGTCGGGGGTGAGCAAATGGGGCGCCTTGCGCGAGAGGACACCAGTTATCGGACCCTGCGCCGTCCAGACCGTCAGCGTCTGACCCAGCAGAATCTGCATGTCCCAGCCACCGATCGGCTGCACGTACAAGAAGCCACGCTCGTCTATGTGCTGCACCATCAAGCCGATCTGGTCGCAGTGACCGGCAAGCATGACGCGTGGCTGGCCATCGGGATGTCGAACGGCGATCACGTTGCCGTGGCGATCGGTGTGGACGGCATCGGCAAACTCCGCCGACCATCGCCGCACGATCTCCTGCACCGCTTGTTCGTAGCCGCTGGGACTCGGAGTACGCAGCAATTGTTCGAGGAAGTCGCGGGCTGTGCTGTCCATGGGCTGTTCCTCCGGCTAGTCATGGCGGCGGTTCGGCCCCTCACGGTGAGCTGAGCCGCTCGCGTTGGCCTCGGCGGTAAAAAGATGACTTTTGCGATATAAAAGGAACACCGCTGGCCAGGACCCCGCATCAAGTGCAGCGGCGGAACAGTCGGCCGGCCCAGAGGCGAATCTGCCAGCCGCCCAAAAAGAGCAAGAGCAATCCGCCGACTGCCAGCAGTGTCCAGGCCCGCCAATCGAAGCGCGACCACAAGGGTCGGGCCGGCTGGACACCGTCTGCGCCAGGAGCGGGTGACGTAAGCTCCCGCTGGGAATCTTCCGCGGCAGGGATTTCCGGCAGCAGGATGGCCGGGCTTGGTGGACGATACTGCTCGGCTGCTTGCAACACTGCAGCACGGCGCTGGCGAAAGAAGGCACCACCGACGCGCAGGTCGCTGGCCGACTGAAACGCCTTGACCGCCGACGACCATTCCTGCCTCGCCGCTAGCCATTCCCCTAGCAGCCACCACAACTGCCCGTCATAGGGAAACCAGATCAGCAATTGCTGCAGCACTTCCCCAGCCTGAGTCGGCAGCGATGGCGGACCAGGAGCGGCCAAGGTCAGCCCGCTGTGAGGATCGGAAGGGGAAGTCGCTTGCCGGTCCGGTGCCGCGCTGTGTGGCGGTGTTTCCCACCAGCGGAGGGCGAACAAATCGTCGAGCACAGCTTCGTCGCGGGGAAGTTTACCGATGCGGCGGTCGTGATCCTGAGCGCGGCGTTGCAGGAGCAAGCGGAGATGCCAGCGTTCCCACTCCTGGGCCGACGGAGGCGCCAGGGTCAGGCTCTCCTGCAGCAAAGCCAGGGCGCGATCGTATTCCCCGCTGAGCTGATAAACCGTGGCCAAATTGGCCGCCAGCCGATAATCCCGCGGGAACCGTGCCCGTCCACGCTCCAGGACACGCCGAGCCGGCTCCAGCGTGCTTTGCCCGTTCACGTTGACCAACCGGACTAGCCAGCCACTCCAGTCGGCGTAATCGTCGGCGGAGAGCGTGGCTTCGGGTCGCTGGGCTAATTCCTGGAGCCGTTGCAGCGCCGACTGACGCAACCGACTCGCCGACGCCCCACTCAGCGGATCGGGCGGGGCGAAGGAGCGAAGTTGCGGAATCACCGTGTCGAAGAAACGCGACCAGTTCGCCACCGGTTGCAGAATCTCACCGGCTACAGGACGATGATAGAGCCCGGCCTGCACCGATGTCACAGCAACCGACCACCAGCTCAATATCAGAGCGACGCTGACCGCGGCTGTGTGCCCCCACGAATGCGGACGAAAGATCCGAGTTGGCCTACGCCTGCGCCAGGTGGTCGGATCGCGTCGCGGTGCTGTCGGAGGCAAGGCAGCGGCGGTTACTGGATCCAGACCAAAGTTTCGACGGAGGAGCGCAGACGCGGTGGGTTGGCGCCCGGTTGCCGCAGTGGGGTTAGCTCCGCCGCTCCCGATTGCTACAGTGGGGTTACGTCCACCGCTGCTGCGGGGTGCCGGCGGCGATGTGGGGACGGTGTTTTGTGCTGGGTTGTCGGCGTGGCCAGGGAGATGGTCAACCATGGCGCTGGCAGCGGACATCTTCCGGAGATTCAATACAGCAGTGCAGCGAGTCGGCTGCGGTAGGTGTTGGCCAGGTCGCTATCATCGCCCAGGATGTGGAAAATTCGCACCATAGTTTCGCGCACCTGGGATTGGGCGAGTTGCGGATTCAATTCGCCAGCCCGCAAGAGACTTTGCAGGGCTTCCTCAAATCGTCCGGCAGCGGCCAGGCAAACTCCCAGCCGATAATGAGCCAGAGCTTCCTCCGGTCTGGCTTGGACTTCCGCCAGGCACCGTGCCAGCCCACCGGCCGACTCGGCCTGCTCCCGAAACTGTACCCGGGCCAGCACGTTGGCAGCTTCCTGAAAATAGGCACTGGCTTCACTGACCCGCTGCGCCTCGGAGACGGCTTCGTCCCAGCGTCCGAGTTCGGCCAAAGCCAGGGCACGCAGTGCGACAATATCCTCGTTATCCGGTTGCGTCTGGCGGAGCGTGTCGAGTTGTTGCAAAGCCGCCTGCGGGTCACGCCGCAGCAATTCCCGCAAGGACCTCAGCTGTGTCTGGGTCTGGCTCGGTACTAGGGCGTCGAGAAACTGACGCAGCTGCTCTTCGGGTAACACGCCGTGAAATCGGCCCACCAGGTGACCGTCTTTGAACGCCATCACCGTCGGCACAACTTCTACGGCTAGGCTCATCGCCAGGTAAGGGTTCTGATCAATATCCACCTTGACCAGGGTGAATCGTCCGTTGTACTCGCGGGCCAGACGCTCTAAGGTCGGGGTAAGCTGTCGGCACGGGCCACACCAGACGGCGTAAAAATCTACCACCACCGGTGCCCGTTTCGACTGTTCGAGCACCACTCGCTCAAATTCCCGTTCGCCGATCTCCATAATCCAGGGGCTGTTTCCTTGCGGCATGATTGGGGCTCCCTTTTTGGATGTTATAGAGCGAAACCGTACTGCGGGCAGCAGGAAAGACTGCAAGCCGGGCGGCTCTGCTGTCGGCTGGCGTGCGTCAAGCTGTGGGCAAAAGCCACCGCGCCAGACTGAAATAGACCAGCAGCGTCGCCAGGTCCGTCAGGGTCAGAACGATAGGCCCGGCGGCCACACGCGGGTCCAGACGCAGCAGCCGTAATAGGGCCGGGGCCGCAATTCCCAGGCAGGCAGCGATCGTGATACCCAGACTGATACCGCCAAGCAAGCTCAGGGCCACTGCAGCCTGGCCGGGCCAAATCCAGGCCACGCTGGCCACTAACCCACCTGCTGCGGTTCCCAGCAGCAGACCGGTTTGCAATTCCCGCCACCATCGCACCAACAGCGACCGCCAGTTCGTCCGCTGGGCATGCAGTAAATGCAGCATCAAGCTGACCGACTGAATGCTCACCGCTTCGGCCAGGGAGAGCACGACTGGAATAAACATTGCCAGGGCGACGGCGCGGCTGAGTTCCGCCTGGAACATGCTGGACAGCAACGCCGCTACCAATCCACCGACGAGGTTGCAGGTCAGCCAGGGAAACCGTGCGCGAAAAGCCTGATGCGGTTGCGTTTGTCGCGCTGTCGTCAGATGCACCCCGATGAGCTGGAACAGGTCATCCCAGCGTTCCTCCAGGCCGGCTCGTTCCTCGGAATACAGTTCGATGTCCACGACGCCGAGCATCCGCCCGTCTTCGTCCACTACCGGAAATGCCAGGTAGCGGTGCAGCACGAAGAATTCGCAGGCATCCAGAAGCGTCGCGTTTGCGGGGATGGTAATGACATTCGGCACCATGATTTCGGCAATGCGGCGCTCCGGCGGGCTGAGCAACAATCGTCGCGTCGGTACCACTCCTTGCAATCTTCCCGCTTCGTCGAGCACGTACAGGTAAATAATCCGGTTCTGCAATTGCTGCGAACGCAGCGATTCGATGGCTTCGGCGACGGTCTGTTCGGCCCGCAACACGGCGAAATCCCGCCGCATGTAACGGGTTACCGGCTCGTCCAGCCGGCTTTCGCACAAGGGTAGCGTCTTGCTGTCCGCTTGATTTTCTTGCATGAAAAGCGCTCCGGTACAAGACCTCTGCCATCATAGGCGGATTTGAGAGGAAAAATCCATTCTGGACTTGCCAGGGCGAGCCATTTGCGCTATAGGGCAGGGCCGACGGTATCTTCCGTTGCCGCCGATAGACGAAATGTCGTCGCCGCCTTCACCGGGGCCAAGCGCGGTCCACCACAGCAGCGGAAGGACAGGAGCGGGGAACGTAAACCTTTCGTGCTTACTCCTAAGGACGACCAGCGGGTCGCCTGTACTTCCTCCCGTGATTGGGGATAAGGGCATGGCCAGACAATCCCTGCCGCAGAACACCCGGACACGTCCGGTAGGCGCAGAAACAAAACCGATGGGCGTACAGACAATAGCAGGGATCCTAAGCCCACCGTGGCGGCCAAGGCGGAATGGCCCTTTGCGCTGGTATCAGGGCTTGATAAGCGAGGGGCTCGTTAGATTTGCTGCTCGCTACTTGCCAATCGCCACCCGCCAATTCGGCGCCGTGCTGCTGATTTTCGCCGTAGTAGCCAGCGGCGGGTGTGCTTATTTCTGGGAGGACATCACCGCCCACAGTCCGGAGGGCGGTTTCGTCAACGACTGGAAATACCGGTTTCGCTTACTGTTTCACCCGCCGCCTCCGCTGGAGGTGTTGGCTAAGACCAAGGACGGAGATTTCCGCGCCCGCGCTTACCGCCAACTCCAGGAACCGAGCCGTTACGGCGGCAGTGAGGAAGACCAGGAGAAATTCATCCAGGGACTCATCTGGGGGGCCAAGAACGAACCGGACACGATCGCCCGGATTGCTGCCATTGAGCGCTTGGCGCAATGCGAGGATCGACGAGCGCGGGAGTTTTTCTTCAGCGTAGAGCGGAGTCAAGAACCGGTGCTTTACTACGACCGCGACGTGCTGGTGCAGATCGCAGCGCTGAATGCCCTGGCCTCGCTGCACGACCAGCGCGCGGTGCCGATTCTGGCGAAAGCGGCCCAATTCGGTCCAACGCTGGAAGTGCGACTGACAGCCATCCGCGCTTTGAAAAACTACCCGTCGAGCGAAACCGCCCAGGTGCTCGTCGCTATTCTCCGCGACGAAGAACGCAAACCCCCCTCGCAACGTCAGGTCGCACTGCAACACGAAGTGCGGCAACAACTGATGGCGATGACCGGCCGGGATTTCCCCGCCGAGTCCCAACCCTGGGCTGATTTCCTCGCTCAGCAGCCGCAAATTCCCCCGCCGAGCAACAACCCACTGATTCGCCTGGCCAGCTGGTGGGAAAATCGCTGAGTCGTTGGTGAATCGCCGATAGCGAATGGCGCATAGCGAATGATGAATGGAGAGCAGCCGTTAGCCAATCCAAGGAACCACTCGCGACTCGCCATTCGCCGTTTGCTGACGCCCGCCGCTCTTGTACCCTCCGCGCAGCGCCATTCCCGAGCAATTGCGCAACGCCCTTGCAAGTGCGTCGCCAGATTCGCCACGGGGGGCTCACGCCCCCCGCTCCTAACGGCGTGCGTTGAGCGTCGGAAGACGCATTCGCCTGCCAGCGCGATTATCGTACCCCACGGAGGGCTTACGCCCCCCCGCTCTTGTTCAGGCGCCGTTCTCCCGCCGACGCAATTGCGACTTTTACGATGCACAAACGCACATGCACAGGAGCGGCGGGTGTCAGCCCGCCGTGGCTCGACGACGCACATGCAAGGAAAATCGCAAACCGCAAGTAGGCGCGCGTTCACACAGCACTAGGAGCGGCGGGCGTGCGCCCGCTGTGGTTGCGGTAGCGACTCTGCAACGACGATCCACCAGACATTCGCACCTCGTCATCGTGCCCGGGAACAGGAACGGCACACGTCAGCCCGCCGTGGCTGCGGCTACCGTGATTGCGATGCGGTTCGCCGGTGCAGCGTCGGCAGCCTCTCGCATATGGAGCATCGTCATTGCGAGCGCGTTACCGTGATCCACGGGGGCTTACGCCCCCCGCTCTTGGTCCCGCGCGTCCGGTGGTCGTGTGCGAACGTGTGCGGAATCTTCCTCGCAGGCGCGGTTCCCGAACCACGGGGGGCTTACGCCCCCCGCTCTTGGTCGTGGCGGCGTTCGTGCATCGCAAAAGTCGCTTTTTCACCGTCCAGGGAAGGACGTCCGCCAAGAGCGGCACACGTCAGCCCGCCGAGGTTGCGGCTACCGTGATTGCGATGCGGTTCGCCGATGCACGGTCGACAGTCTCCCGCGTATGGGGCATCGTCCTTGCGAGCGCGTTACCGTGATCCACGGGGGGCTTACGCCCCCCGCTCTTGTTCGCGAGCGTTCGTCCACCGGCGAAATTGCGACTTTTACGATGCACAAACGCACATGCACAGGAGCGGCGGGCGTAAGCCCGCCGTGGTTGCGGTAGCGACTCCGCAACGACGATCCACCAGACATTCGCACCTCGTCATCGTGCCCGGGAACAGGAACGGCACACGTCAGCCCGCCGTGATTGCGGCTACCGCGATTGCGATGCGGTTCGCCGATGCAGCGTCAGCAGTCTCCCGCATATGGAGCATCGTCCTTGCGAGCGCGTTACCGTGATCCACGGGCGGCTTACGCCCCCCGTTCTTGGTCGTGCGCGTCCGGTGGTCGTGTGCGAACGTGTGCGGAATCTCCCTCGGAGGCGCGGTTGCCGCAACCACGGGGGGCTTACGCCCCCCGCTCTTGTTTTCAGCAAGACGCCTTTGTGTACTGCAAAAGTCGTTTTATCTCCGGCAATCGAACGCTGTGCCCCAGGAGCCGCGGGCGTTAGTGCGTTGTAGCGGGCGTAGCGGCTGAACGGAGCTCTCGACCTGCCAGCGTGGTATGGGACAATCCCGCCGGGTGGATCGTGTGGGTCCGGGGGCGAATATAACCAGAGTTGGCTTGGGCGGCCGACCAAGCCAGCCAGACGGTGGTCAGCACCAGCAGCGCCATGAGCAATCGTCGCCACCAACACAGGTGCCTGCGACTGCCGCAGATGGTGCCGAATATGCCGCAGGCCGTGCTCAAACCCGCCAGGACAATTCCTCCGGCAAGCGTGAGAATGCCCAGCCAGCGTTCTCGCCGCTGCGGAGGATTCACCCATTGCGCAACCAGCTGGCCGACCTGGTCATGAGCGGTTCGGGAAACGGTTTCGGGGATGAGAGCCAGTTCGCCGACTGCGGGCCGACCAGTAAATGCTGGCCTCGCCGCCTCACTGCACTGGCGACGGGCGTAATCTCGCAGCCGCTCCGTAAAGGAAGTCTGTGCCGGACTGCAATGCCTGCGTGCGCGAGCCAGAGCAACTGCCTGAGCCGGGTCGCAACAGGCTAGGCTCTCGGCCAGTGAAAGCATCGCGTCCAACTCCAGGTCTGCGTCTGAGCCAGGCACCGGGTCTGCCCGGCAGCCGGGTTTGCCATCGTTGCCACACTGCTGCAGCGGCGAGGAAATGTCTAATCCCGAAGGCGAGCGCGGCGCGGAGGCTAGCGGGGCACTGAGCCGGCGGTCGGGGGCTTTGCCCTGTCCACCACCCGGCTTGTTCAGGCCCCGGTTGGCCCTGCACCGCAACTGCATGGGCGTGAGTAACCCTCGGTCATCGCTCAGGTGCAACCAGAAGGCGTTGGCAGCTGCCGAGGGAAGGCGAAACCGGGTTTCGTACACCACCAGGGAGCTGGCGTTGGTCGGTCGTCCCGCTATTGGCGGAATCGCGTAGCGCCGCCAGGTCAAGGCCAGCCGGTTACCCAGCGGTCGGCCATCTTCGTCCACGAGGGTCGCGTTGAGTCCCGTGATCAGGTCGGTCGGTTGCAATTGCTGGCTATCCACAGGGATCACCTGCAGGAGTAACTCCTCCGGGCGTGACCGTTGTTGCCAGGCGATGGCCGCCAGGTACGGCGCAAGTCGCACCGGAATACGCACCCGGTCGACCCAGGCGCTGAGGTTCCCCGAATCAACAGGGACTTCGATTTCGGCCACAGGAGCGGCGTGCGACGCCTCCTTGGGTAGCCGAACCGTCCAGCGTTGCAGTCGGCCAAGGGACTCCAAGGGCACGCGGTTCGAGAGCGCTTGCTGCCAGTTGTTAGCGGCGAAGTTCTGGGCAGCGTTTGGTGGAACCCCGCCCGGCTGGGCTGGCACCAGGCTCTGTGTGACCTGAGGCTGGCCAGCCGGCACCGTGTTCCTGGCGGGAACCGGCGACACTAGCATTACCGGGTCGTTGCCCGTGTTCGCTCGGGCCAGGCGCTGTTCCAAGGCCCGGCCCTGTGCCAGGGTGTTCAGCGGCAGGTCGCGAATTTCCACCTCCGCCACGCTGCTGTCCGTCGGGTTGGCCACCACCAGGACTGCGAAAAACAGTTCTGGCAGCGGCGTGGTGGATTCGTCGGTGGCCGACCTGGCGGCGACGCGTTCCAGTTTCGTGGCTTCGGCTGGTCGGTTGGCCCATCCGGTATCGGCCTGGCTTTCGCTGGCGGCACGATCCGATTGCAATCTTTCCTGGAGCAAGGGCGTCTGGCGCCTGCCTGGCGCCACCGCATCGGCTGGAGCAGTTGGCGAAGCGAAACCAGTCCCCTGCCCGGAAGCTGCCGCAGCTGCAGCGGAAGGACTCGCACTCCGCCGCAGGGCTTCCCCGCTGTCCCGCTTTGGCGATTCCGGTTCGCACCGGGTCAGTTCCTGCCTTTGCTTTTCCCGTGAAGGCAGCAATGGCGATTCTCGCTGTAGCGATTCGCCGCGCGTGGCTATGGCACTCCGGTCGCCAACGGCACTAGCCCCTTCGGAAGCCAATCGTCGAGCAGCATCATCCTGCCGTTCGGCCCTGGCCAGATCGCGCGGCGCCCAGTGCGAGGGGATGTCGCCAAGCATGCCGGATAACCATACTACCAGGCCCAACGCCAGCAGCAAACTGGTGGCCAGCACCCACAGCGGCAAGCGTTCCCGCACCCAGTCGGGTCGGCGGGAAAGGCTCTGCGGAGAGCGTGGCTCAGTCAACTCGGCGGGAGCGGGCGGCTCGAAGCGCACGTCCTCGAAAGGCCAGCAGGCGGCCAAGCGCAGCCAGTGCTGCAGTCGGCAGGCGCGGGCGTAAGCCGACTGGCAGGCGGCACACCCGGCCAGATGGGATTCCAGCGCTTGCCGCTCATCTTCCTCCAGCAAGCCGTACAGGTGTTCCAGCAGCAGTTGCTGATACTCGAGGCAGCTGTTCATGCGTGCAAGTCCCGCGTTGGCACAGGGGAATCCGGAGCCGATTCGGGGGCAAATTGCTGCAGGGCATCGCGGAGTTTAGCCAAAGCGCTACGCATCTGCGTCTTGACCGTACCGACCGGCACCCCGCGTAGTTGCGCGATCTCCTCGTAAGTCAGATCGGCGTTTTGTCGCAACAGGAACACCTCGCGTTCCTCGGGACGAAGTTGGGCAATGGCTCGCCGTAGCTGTACCAGGAATTCCCGGTGTTCCGCCTGGAGGGATTGCGGGGGATCGGCGGTAGCCTGGTCGCCCGCCTCTTCGAGCGGGCGGCGTCGCTGATACCAACGATTGCGGCGATTGTCGCGAGCAGTGTTCAGGGCAATGCGATAAATCCAGGCACGGAGATTGTGCACCTGCAGGACTTCCTCGCGATGCCGCCAGCACTTCAAAAAAGCTTCCTGGGCCACGTCGCAGGCGTCGTCGCGGTTGCCCAGGTAGAGCGTCAGCGTGCTGAGCAATTCATCCCGCATGCGGTTAAAAGCTGCCAGCAACACCTCATCGGCGGAAGCGTTGTGGGGTGCCTTTGCCATGCTCGGCCTGCTCGCGACCGCCCGCTTCATGACCCACCTGTATGACGAATGCCACGCTGCTACGGATTGTCCTTCCCACGGGGAACTCACTCCCCCCGCTGCTGCTTCCCGTCCACGGCCCGGTTCACCACCGGCACTCAATGACGCCGCAGACAGTTACGACCCGGTGTCTTGTTGGCGTACCCGATTGGTGCTTCTCTGCTATTGTCGCAAAGGGGTGTCAGATTTTCCAGCGACACCGGAACGCCTAGCCGTACCGCCAACGGGATTATGCAGGCGGCGGAAAATTCCTTTGACAACGCGGAGTTTGCCGGCCAAATTCAGGAGCGGGGGCGTCAGCTGCCCTGGCCAACGCCATCCCATGGAGCAAGTGCACGAGGCGCTGATACCCGGCGATGCGACCGATTCCTGAACCCGGTCGCCGGGCAGCCTCTGTGCCTATAACATCTTTTGGCGTGGCAACTGGCCGCAACCGAATCAGCCAAGGGAGGGGACACCATGAAGGAGGCGACCAGCCCGATTCCTGGCCACGGACCCGGTTGCGCGGTTCGACAAGGGCGTGAGGAGAAGGTCAGTGCCGCTGGTGGGCGTCAGGCCCGCAGCCCGCGATCGCTGGCCCGCACCTGGTCGGTAGTGCTGACATGGGTGGCGATAGCGGCCTTGTCCGCGACCGCCACCGGGATGGGATTCCGCTGTCCGCCGTTACCGACGCTGAACGGCACGCTGCTGGATTACACCGACCGCCACGGGATCGATCGCCGCATTTATTCCCAGGCCCTGCAGCGCCGGCAATCGCTGTACGTCTATTTGCCGCCCGGTTACGATCCGCAGAAGAGTTACCCGCTGGTGATTTACCTGCACGCCGGGATGCAGGATGTTGAAAGTTTCCTGCCGGTGGTGGCGATCCTGGATCAATTGGTGTCGTGTGGGCAATTACCACCGGTAGTGGTGGCGGCGCCGGATGGGAGTCTGTGTCCTGGGCAGTTCGGCAGCTTTTTCATCAACGGGCCGGCCGGGAACTACCACGACTGGGTTGCCGAAGACGTGTACAGTTTTCTCACCACGCGTTTCAGCATTCGCCCAGAAGCGGAGGCCCACGTCCTGGTCGGGGCGTCTATGGGCGGATTCGGGGCGTTCAATCTCGCTCTGAAGTATCCCGATCGCTTCCAGACGGTGGTCGGTATTATGCCGGCGTTGAACCTGAGATGGGTGGGCGCCTGCGGGCGGTATTTCGACAACTTCGACCCCCATCACTGGGGCTGGCGGGAAATCATGGCTCCGCCGGATGAGCCTGTCGGCAGATTCGGGCCGTGCGGCATCGTCAAGTTGCGTGCGCGGGACGTGATTTACCCGGCCTTCGGCAGTGGGCCGCAGGCTTTGCAACGCATCCAAGCCGAAAACCCCATCGAACTCCTCATGCAAAGCTCGCTTCGTGGCCGCGACCTGGCCATGTACATTGCCTACGCCGGTCGCGACGAATTCAACCTCGACGCCCAAGCGGAGAGTTTCATATACGTCGCCCGGCAACGGGAACTCGACCTGACCGTGGATTTCCATCCCAATGGCCGGCACAATCGGCAGACCGCACTGCGGATGCTGCCAGGCGTGGTGCAGTGGTTGAGCCAGCGCTTGCGACCGTACACGCCGGGTTAGCTGTTCGTTTGCCTGCTGCAATAAAAATGCCCGCCGAGTGTCGCCACCCGACGGGCTTTGCGGAGGCAGGGACCACCGCACAACCGCACTACAGTTCCTTGATGAAGATGTTGCGGAACCAAAGCGGCGAGCCGTGAATCTGCAGTTCAATGGGCCCTTCCGACGGTGCCGGCTTGCCGCCGGGTTGCAGCACCGCATTATCCACGACCTTTTTGCCGTTGAGATAAACGGTGACGCGGTCGCCTTTCATGATGATGTGGAACGTGTTCCATTGGCCGGGCGGATTGTCGGCGACGACCAGCGGCACTTTACCGGGCGAGCCTGGAGGATTATTCCACAGCCCGCCGGAGCCTTCCTTGTTGTCCCAGATTTGCACCTGAGGAACACCCCGCAGGTAAATGCCGGAGTCGCCGCCCTTTTCGATCTTCCAATCCACGTAGAGCTCGAAATCGCGGTAGTTCTTTTCCGTAACCAAGTTGCCGCCGCCTTTGCCGACATAATGCAGCACGCCATTTTCCACCTTCCAGAACTGCGACTGCTTGTCGGCATGGCGCCAGCCGCTCAGGTCTTTGCCGTTGAACAGGGCAGTAAATCCCGGCGGGGGTTGTTTGATCCCCTCCTGGGCCCAGGTGCAGACCAGAGCCAGCAGCGTCAAACTGGCGCACACCATCATCCGACCCCGCAGCATTGCAAGACCTCCTTTCCGGTGCTCCCAGCTTGGTAGGGCAGGACGTCGCAGGGGGAATAGACGGAATGAGGCGACTGGAAAGAAAGAGGTGCTGCCGCCATTGGCAGCGAGCCGGTCTCCGCCAGCAACTTCTCCAGGCCAGCGCAGAGTACCTGTCGCCGTGCGAGTCCCGGTAGCATGCAGCAGCTCTTCTGCGGGCGAACCAGAGTTATTGTGCAAAGTCAGGCGCAAGTGGCAAGACAAAAATTTTTAATCCAGGCTACGAACCTCGACCGTCGGCTCAGCGCCAACGCGAACGTACGGTCGCAGTTTCTCCAGCGTCCGCCCTTTGATGCCACGAATGCGAGTCAGGTCTTCGATACGCTGATAGGGCCCGTTAGCCTGCCGGTCAGCAAGGATGCGATCGGCCAGGACGGCCCCGATCCCGGGTAAGCGGATCAATTCCTCGCGGCTGGCACGGTTGATGTCCACAGGTGTGTCCGGTAGCTTTTTAGCCGACGTCGCAGGCCGCGCCGAACCCGACGTGCTGGCCGCCGGGCGTGCCGTCGCTGCGCTGTGCGAATTGACCGACACGGCCGGTGTTGCCGATGCCGTCTCGACCACGCAGACGTATCGCGAAAGCTTTTCCCAGGTCTTCGGCCCAACGCCGGGCACACGACGCAGGTCTTCCATCCGCCGAAACGGGCCGTGCTCCTCGCGGTAAGCGACGATCCGCTGAGCGATAGTCGGCCCGATGCCCGGCAAAGCCGACAGTTCACCGACGCGGGCGCGATTCACGTCCAGCAATACCCGATCGCCGGAAGCCACCGATCCCCCGCCGGTCTCGACCCCGGCCACAAATCCGGGAGCCGTGGACGTTAGCTGGCCGGGGAACACCGATTTCGGCTGACGCCGCCACCATTCGCTGATCGCCGCCAGCAACAACAGCACCAAGACCACGCCCAGGGCCAGCTGCTGACGACGCGACCAGCCGCCAGGCAGTCGCCCGGCGACTTCCGTTGTCGTGGGCGGCCACATAGTCTCCCTCCCGCGGCAACCGTTCCGAAAGCCACGCTCCCCTCGGCAAGACCAATCCCGCTAACCACGAAGACACTTTGACACAAAGGAACCTGCTCCAGTTCTTACTTCGTGGCTCTGTGTCCCGGTGGTCAGAGGCCGGCTCGCAGTCGCTAACAGCTGTACGGAAAAACGCGGGATGTGGCAACGGGTTGGACAAGAAACTGCAATGCCCAAGAGCGGCGGACGACGCGCACCAACAGCGGCGGGCGTGAGCCCGCCGTGCGTCGGAGAACGCCCCTGCAACAGCGCACTCGCATTCGCCGCAGACCGACGTCGCGCGATCAGGAGCGGCCGGCGACGCGCACCAACAGCGGCGGGCGTGAGCCCGCCGTGCGTCGGAGAACGCCCTCGCAACGGCGCTACCGCAACTGCTCGCGAGGCTGCCGACGCTGCGCTGATGCACGCTATTGCAATGGCGCTCGCACACCAATCACGGGCTGCTGACGCCCCCCGCTCTTGGTTTCGCGTGTGCGGGTGGCACCGTGCGATACAGCGTCTTGCGATGCATGAGCGTTTCCGTAAGCCACGGGGCGCTTACGCCCCCCGCTCCTGGCATTGCAGTGTGGACGTTGGCCGGCGCAATGACGATTTTTACAATGCACAAACGTGGGTGCATCAGGAGCGGCGGGTGTGAGCCCGCCATGGTTCGAGAAACGCGACATCGGGGCGATGCGACATTACTGCGGCGGACGACGCGCGCAGGAGCGGTGGGCGTAAGATTTCCGGGACTGAATAGCCAGCACAGCGACTCGCCAGCCAGGAGGTGTTGGGCTGGGATAGTAGGGGAGAAGGGCGATGTTTCGGCTCTGGCTGCTGCAAAGTGCAGCGACGGCCCATGACAACGAAATCGGCCGATGGTTGGCCGATTTACAGACGGCAAGCGGTGGGGAATTCGTCCTGGTGGGCAGTTCCGATTGGACAACCGCCTTGCCCGCAGCCGTACGCAAACCCGACGTTGAAGCTGTCGTTTGCTGTCTCGCCCACCACGAGGAAGAGTTGGCAGCCGTCAGTTTGGCCGGTGTGTCCGCACCGATCCTCTTCGTCGTCAACGCACCGTTGCGCTCGCCGCAGCGGCTGGTTGCGGTGGTGCAGCAAGCGGCCCTTGTGCCGCTCAGTGCCGGCCCGGACGGACTTTACGCAGCGCTGCTGTCGCTGAGGTGTGCGTTGGCCCGACAACAGGAACTGATGGGGGAAATTGATCGGCTCCGCAGCAAACTCGAGCAGCGTCGGCTCATCGAAAAAGCTAAAGCCCTTCTTATTCAGCAGCAAGGCCTGTCGGAAGAACAAGCCTACCTGCAGCTGCGCGGTCTGGCTCGACGTCAGCGGCGAACCATGACCGAAGTTGCCCGCGAACTGCTCGAACAACATCGCTCCTGACGCCGGCTGCTGCGGGTGCTGTGCGCGACGACGATGCGCGGACGTGGTCGCCTCGTGGTTGTCAGGGCAGTTCCCGATCGCCACGGCGGGCTCACGCCCACCGCTCTTGGTGCATGTGCGTTCGTGTATCGCAAAAGTCGCAATTTCGCCGGCGAGCGAACGCCGTGCGAACAAGAGCGGGGGGCGTCAGCCCCCCGTGGCTTACGGAAACGCTCACGCATCGCCAGACACTCTATCGCACGGTCGCACTCGCACACGCGGAACAAGAGCGGGGGGGGCGTAAGCCCCCCGTGATTGGTGTGCGAGCGCCATTGGAACAGCGTTCATCAGCGCACAGTCGGCAGTCTCGCGAGCAGTTGCGGTAAGGCCGTTGCAGCGGCGTGCTCCGACGCACGGCGGGCTCACGCCCGCCGCTCCTGTTCGCGCGACGTCCGTCTGCGGTGGATGCGAGTACGCCCTTGCAAGTGCGCCTCCCGTTCCCACGGCGGGCTCACGCCCGCCGCTCCTGATGCGCGACGCCCGCCGCTCTTGTGGGCGTTGCTCGCCGATGCTGATGCGTGTCGCCCGGCGCTCGTGGTGGGCGAGTGGCTGATTGGTGTGGCGGCGAACTCTATCGGTTTGCTGCCACAATCAAATCGCCTCCGGGCCTTGTTCGCCGGTGCGGATGCGGATGCAATTCTCCAGGGGTAGGATGAAAATTTTGCCGTCGCCGATGCGGCCTTCCGGCCCCGAGCGACCGGCTTCGACGATGGCGTTGACCGTCTTTTCGACGAAATCCTCGTTGACGGCGATTTGCAACTGAATCTTGCGGACGTATTTGACGGTCAACTCATGTCCGCGAAAGGTCTCGCTTTGGCCCTTTTGCCGTCCGAAGCCGTACACTTCCATCCACGTCAGCCGGAATACCTCCACCTTGTTCAAGGCCTCGCGGACCGCATCGAGCTTTTCCGGTCGGATGATGGCAATGATCAGTTTCATGGCAGCCGGGCCTGTTGAGCAGCTAAGCGGTAGGCTGGCGGGAGTGGTCAGGCCAGCTCCGGGAAGGCCGACTAGTTGGCTCATCATTAGCACTAGTCCGATGGCCGCGTTTCGTCCAACGCTGGACATTTTGTGAAGCAGTCGCGGTCAGATCGGCGTGCGTGCAGGCGGTTGGCCGAAGCGAGAGCGGTATTTCAGCCCGAGGGGAATCGCCGTTGCGACTGGCGGCGGGCTTGTTCCAGTGCGGACAACAGTGGCGAAGCCGGTGGCGGAGCGGGAGACGATGGCTGGTCCGCAGGAGCTACTGACGTTGGAGGTCTGTCGGTTGCATCGTCAGCCACGCCGCCACTTGCCGCGGACTTCCTGGCATGGGCTGTGCTGGCCGCTGACTCAGTTTCCGCCGAGGCAGCCACTGCCGCAGCAATCTCCGGAGCGGTTTTTCGGCGGACCCGTCGGCGGAGCGTTTGCCAGATGGCCCGGGGCGAGCGCAGCAGCCTGGTCACGAGCGACCGGCCCGGAAGACTTTGCAGCCGCACGCGACTGACCAGGGCGGTGATCCAGCCGGTTCGCCGTTCCAGAATCTCCACAAGCAGCGTGAGCAAGGCTAGGCCCAGCAGCCAGGGACGCAGGGGGTAATAGAGGCACGTAGCGGGAAGGTCTTGCCAGATGGTGGTCACATCCGTGCGTTCCTTGCCGCCGGTTGCCAGGGCCAGTTGCGCCAGGGTACCGTCCGATGTTTCGCCCGCCCTACTGGCCGAAGCACCGACTCGCTCGCCTTCCACTGGTTGGTATTCGGGGGAATAGGGCAGGCAGACGGGAGGCAGGCTTACCGGGCCATGACCGGGAAGGTCGAGCGTGGCCAGAACGGTGTCGCTGCTGGCCAGGGGCAATTGCAGCTCCAGTGTATCCGCACGCGACCAGGCCAGGGTGTGCTCCTCGCGGACGATCTGGCCGTCGGAACGCTGGCGTATGGCAATGACTTTGGGCGGCCGGCCAAATGGCGGAGTTTCTTTGTCCGGGTCGAGATGCAGGCGAATTCGGGCGCCCCCGCGGACTTGCTCCAGTGTCCAGGCCATGTCACTGGGCAAACCTTTTTGCAGGCCAGCGGCCCAACGCACCAGCGAGACGAGGAAATCGCCGTAGTCCGGCCAGCGAGCGATCGGCCCGGTGTATTTGCCGTCCACTTCGCCGGTGTAGCAGACCACTCGTCCCAGGCCGCGATGCCACGCGGCTACCAGCGGAGCGCGAAATTCGTCCTGCGTGACGGCGGCGCGAATCGCCTCCTGCCGGAGATAGCAAAGGTTGTAGCCGCCCACGGGCTCGGACAAGGCGAAGGGTCGCGGCGTGAGCGAAAGCAGCCCGGATTCTCCAGCCACCGGCGTCACTTCTTCGACAAACGTGCTGCGGGCCACCTGGAACGTGTCCTGGGCAAACAGCAGCGGCAACTGCTCGGCGTGTTCGGTGAAGTAGATGTTGCCACCGCCTCGCCGGGCCACATCCCGCAAAAACTCCGCATCCACATCCGTGGGTTTCCCCAGCCCGATGACGCTCACGGGCACGCCGGCTTCACGGAGTGCCGCCAATAGTTTCTGATAATCGCCCGGCTCCTCGGCATCGGCGGCGTCCGCGAAAAGGAGGATATGTCGGGTGGCGGCTTTGGCGTGCTGGATCATCTTGGCCGCTTCCAGCAACCCTGTGTAAACGAAAATGCCCCCGCCCTCGCTCTGGATGCCCAGGATGCGTTTGCGGAGTTCGGATTTGCTGGTGGGATGCGTCAACGGGGTGCTGATACGCGGCTGGCTATCCACCGCGATCACGCCAATCTCGTCCACCGGCGTGAGTAATTCCAGCACCTGGGCCGCTCCTAAGTTGGCCAGATCCATTTTGCACCTACCATCGCCCACAGGCGCGGACATGCTGCCGCTGCGATCCAGCACCAGGACGATGGCGACACTGAATTTGCGATGTTCCTGGCGCATCTCCAGGGAAACGGGCAGGATGTCGGCCAAGGGCGAACCGTAATAGTTACCGACGGCATAGCTGTTGCGCCCGCCGGTCATCATCAAGCCCCCGCCGGCATCGCGTACCCAGTGGCTCAGCACGTTCATGCCGGCGATGCCGATGCTGTCGGCGGCGACGTTTTCGAGGATCACCGCCGTGTAGTTGCTGAGTTGCTCGAGCGTCCAGCGACATTGCTCCGGAGTTCGGCTGACGGTGCGGAATCCGGCGCGTGCCAGCAGCTGGGCCAGGCCGGCGTTTGCTCGGGTGCTGACGTGCAACACCGGCCGATTCCCCGCTACCTGCACCAGCACCCGCGCCGCATTGTTCTCCGGCACCGGGTCTTCGTATTGTCCCTGAACGCGCAGGCGATAATCCAGGGTGCCCGGCTCCAGGCCCCGAGCACGAAATACAACCCGATGCCTGCCGGCCGAGAATTCCTGTTCGGCCGTGGCCAGGACGGTATCCCCGAGGGTGAGTTCGGCCCGCACCTTCTGAGGAACCGGCACATCAAGCCAGGCGCTGATGTAGAATCCGGCACCGGATTCGACGCAGCTCGGCGCTTCGACGCTGGCGATGGCCAGGTCGCCGGCACTGCTGCGGCTGAGCAGGCGATAGTCCACGGCCACTTGCCGAGTCGCCAGCCGACTGACCAATGTCATCGGGTGTGCGCCCGTCCATCGGCCATCCGACAGTACCAGCATCCGTGCCGGCCGATCCAACGGGACCAGTTCCAGCGCTTTGTCGAGCGCTGCCGCCAGGTCCGATCCATCCGCATCCACCTCATGCACAAAACTGCGGAACGGTGCCGACTGGGGCATTTGTTCCACCACCGCATGTTTCCCAAAAGCCACCACGCCGATCTGTTCGTCGCCCCGGCGGGTGCGGTAGAGCAAACCGAGCACTTCTTTGTGCCGATCATCGCACTTCGGGGGCATGGAGGCACTACGATCGGCCAGAACGATCACCACCCCCTGGCGGTGCTGCCGGGGCCAAGAGAAGCCCGCCAGCGCCAGCAACGCCATCAGCAGGGTGGCGGCCCGCAACACCTGCGCACATGTCGAAGGGTGCCGCCAGTACCACCATAACAGCCCCAGCGGCAAAGCCAATAACAACCAGCCCGGTTCGCTCAGCATGGTTGCCCTCGCCCGAAAGAATGGAGCGCGTCAGTCTCAGCGAGCACTGCTGGCCTGATCCTGCCGGGGTCGGCTCTCCAGTCGCCAGACCAGCCAGCCATGTACCAGCAATAGACCGACGGCCAGCAGTAAAAATGCCCAGCCCGTGTCGTAGTAATGCCGGCGGAGAATCTCCTCGCTGACCCACTGTCCAAATCGGCCCGTGCCGCACTTTCGCAGGTCGGATTCACTGCGTTGCAGCATGTTCACGGCCACTGTCCAGCGCTGCTGCTCGAAGCGAATCTCGTGCAGTCCCAGTTGCCGTGGCTCGATGAAGGCGACGCCCTGATGGACGGGATAGTTTCGTTCGCCGCCGTCGGGACAACGGCAACTGACGACAGGAGCGGCGGGCGTAAGTCCATCGTGTTGGACCTGAACCGGCGGTTGCTCGCCGCTTTCGGTGCGTCGCGCCGAAATCTCGCAGCGCACCCGCACGGTTTCGCCGAGCCGCGCCATGACGGTATCCGGCCCCGGTAATTCGCGGCGACGCCAATCCACCAGGTTCGCCCAGAAGGTCGGCCAATCAGGACTGCGGGTCAGGTTGGAAAGCTCCGGAATCAGTCGCAGACAGAACTGGCGACGATTCAGCCCACGCAGGCTTTCGGTGAGCAACGGCACATCGCCGACACTGACAACCGGCGTGCCGGGGATGGTTTCGCGGCGTGCGCCCCAGACGACATCCTGCAAACTCAGCCCTTCGCACAGCGGATGTTGTCGGTCGAGAAAGTAGGGGCCGGTAAACGCTTCCCCGTCTTTTTCCAATACCAATTGCACCAGCCAGCTGGAACCGCTCGGACGAACGCTGCGACTGTCGCTGATCGACAACTGGGGCGTTGTTTCATCGAAACTGACCGGGCCGGCCGCACGCAACGCTTGCTCCAGAGCCGATCGCAGTCCCGCATGGGCAACGTCCAGGCGAATGCGCACCGCCGGCGTAACCGCACGCACGAGCCATACGTGATTATCCAGCGCCAGCGCATCCTCAAGAGCGGGGGCGTAAGCCCCCCGTGATCCAGGACGGCTTCGATCACTTCCGCCTGCGACGGAACGGTGTAATGCAGCGTTTGCGTTTCGCCGGGTTGCAGAAGGAGCGAAGTGGTTTGCAGGACGGTTTTGCCCGATCGCAGCGTGAGCGTGGCTGTGGCCGGTTCGCTGGCATAATTCGCCACTTCCAGCACCAGTCGGTCGCGCTCGGTGCCCGCAGTCCGCAGAGCGTGGACGATGGCGAGATTCTTGTTCGCCGAGCCAAACGCCCACCATTGCAGCCAGCCGCCTTCCGGGGGTGTGGCCGGTGCGGTATCGGTCAGCACCAGGACTAACGCTTCGCTGCCGCCGTGTTCGCGGGCCAGGGCCAGCGCTCGTTCCAGTGCCGCTGTCGGTTGCAGACATTGCCACTGAGCCAGCATCGGGTCGAGGGCGTGGAGATCGCGGACCGCTTGCCCAAGCCACTGCGGCGTGGTTCCGGCCAGAAGCAACCGCAGCGACGCGAACCGCCTTTGCCGCAACAGTTCCCGCAATTCCCGCTCCGCTTGCTCCCGAGCGGTCGGTTGACCCGCCTGCATGGACAGCGAATCGTCCAGGATGACCACCAGCGGCCTGCTGTGTTCCGGCAGAAGCACGTGCAAACCCACGGCCGCACTCACTAGAGCCAGCATCGCCAGCAATTCCAGGAAAAACAGCAGCGGCAATTGCAGTTTCTGCCAGCGCATGCCAGCATCTCGCACCTCCGGAACGTCGCGCCAGAACAACAGCGTCGAAACCGGTTGCGGTCGGTAGCGAAACCGCAGCCAGTAGATGGCCACCAGTGCGGGTATCGCCGCCAGCCCCGCCAGTGCCCACGGTGTTGTCCAAACCAGCGGCTGCATTGACTCCCTCCAGAGAAGCCTCGCCCAAGGATTCCCGCAGCTCCCGTTCGCGCGAAGTCGGTCTGCGGCGAATGCGAGTACGCCGTTGCAGGGGCGTTGCCGCATCCCACGGCGGGCTCACACCCGCCGCTCCCGGTGCATGTGCGTTCATGCATCGCAAAAGTCGCAATTCCGCCGGCGAACGAACGTCACGCGACCGGGAGCGGCGTGCGTCAGCCGCAGTCGCCTGGAAAGCGTGTTCGCAGCGGCCACTCTCCGGACAAACGGGAGACTAACCAGCGAGAGTTTCGGCGGCCAGATTTCAAAACGCCAGTGGGACGAAAGAGCGACTCATCGCTTTCCGGCCTCCGCAGGAGGAGTGTTGTGCAAAGCCGGGGGTGTTGGCAACCATGGCGAGGCTATGAAGGGGTTGAAGGAAATCTGGGAACGTCGCCGGCCGATGGCGCTCAGAAACAGGTTCTGGCGATTATAATCTCAAGGATGACAGCGCCTGTCCCAGGCAGGAAGGGGGCGGCGAGATGGCGTCAATTCCAGTCGCTGTGCGGTTGGCGAACGAGCCGATGGCATAACTCCGGTCAACTCCTCCGGGCACAAGTGGCAAGAGTGTGGGAATTGGCGTATGCTGGCGAAGCGAATCATACCGTGTCTGGACGTGGATCGCGGACGGGTCGTCAAAGGCGTGAACTTCGTGAATCTACGAGACGCTGGCGACCCCGTTGAGATTGCCGCTCGCTATGAGGCTCAGGGCGCCGACGAGCTGGTGTTTCTGGACATCACCGCCAGTCACCAAGGCCGCGACATCATGCTGGAAGTGGTGCGGCGAGTGGCGGAGACAATTTTCATGCCGTTTACCGTCGGCGGCGGCATTCGCACGCTCGAAGATGCGACGCGACTTATCCAGGCTGGCGCGGAGAAAGTCAGCATCAATTCGGCGGCGGTGCGGACGCCGGAGTTGATTACGCAGATCGCCCGCAAGTTTGGCCGATGCGCCACCGTGGTCAACATTGACCCGCGCCGGGTGCGCAAAAATGGTCGCGTGATGTACGAGGTGTATATCCAGGGTGGCCGTGTCCCCACCGGTCTGGACGCTATTGCCTGGGCCAAACGCGTCGAACAACTCGGTGCCGGGGAGATTGTCCTGACCTCGATGGATTGCGACGGTACCAAGGCCGGCTACGACCTGGAACTGACCCGGTTGGTCAGCGAAAGTGTCCGCATTCCAGTGGTGGCCAGCGGTGGGGCGGGTTCACCCGAACATATCTACCAGGCGTTGACGACAGGAGGCGCGGATGCAGCACTGGCCGCCAGTATCTTTCACTACAACGAACACGGCATCCGTGAGGTCAAGGCCTACCTGGCCCAGCGAGGCGTGCCGGTGCGCCTTGCCTGAGCAGGCTTGTGCGAGCGTATCCGACCCCAGCTTTACCCCACAAGAAAAAGCTGGCGTTGGGATGCGGATGAATGGGCAATGGATTTTGACGCTTCGCTGCCGTACATTATCCATTGCATCAACCGCGGCGCTGCGGGGGAAGGAAAGGCTGGACTCGCGGGCTCGCGAAATCCGTTGAGGAGGCGACGATGGCACAAGCGGTCACCACCAGCGCAGGACAGAACGCCGTTCCGGCCGACCCACGCAAGGAACCGGAGATCAACAAACTCTTCCGTGCGGTGGTCAAGCTCGAAGGCTCCGACCTGCACTTGAAAGTGGGGCAACCACCGATGGTGCGGGTCAAGGGTTTGATTCGTCGGCTCGACCATCCGCCGTTGACTCAGGAAGACATGGAGCGGCTGTTTCTGCCGATCATGAAGGAGCAACATCGCAAGGTCTTTTTCGAGACGGGTGGCGTGGACTTTGCCCACGTGCTTGGCGACGACGAACACCGCTTCCGGGTCAATATGTTCCGGCAACGGGGCAAGTGGGGCCTGGTCGCTCGCCGCGTCAACAACGTCATCCCACCGTTTGAGAAACTCGGCCTGCTCATCCCCGAACAGGAGAAGATCCGCAAGCCTGGGGAACCGGCCACGATCGAAAAGCTGTGCATGTACGATCAGGGGTTGATCATTCTGGCCGGCGTTACCGGTTCGGGCAAAAGCACCACCATCGCTGCCATGCTCGAATATATCAACGCCCGCGAGCCGGTTCACATCCTCACCCTGGAAGACCCGATCGAATACCTGTTCCAGGACAAAAAGGCGATCGTCAACCAGCGGGAAATCTACGTGGATGTCTGCGACTGGCATACGGCCCTGAAACACGCAGTGCGGCAGGACCCGGACGTGATTCTGGTCGGGGAGTTGCGAGACCGGGAGTCGTTCGAGTCGGCAGTGCACGCGGCGGAAACCGGTCACCTGGTGTTCGGCACAGTGCACGCTTCCAGCGCCGCCAGCACCATCAGCCGCATCCTCGACCTCTTCCCTCCCGACATGCACGGGGCGATCCGTCAGGCGCTGGCTTTCAACCTCAAGGCGGTCATCTGCCAGAAACTGCTTCCCTCGATCAAGCCCGGCAAGTCGCGGGTGCCACTTCTGGAAATCATGATCGTCAACCAGGTCATCCGCGAACTCATCCTCAAGGCCGAGGATAAGAAAATCCAGGACGCCATCCGTCTGGGTTATCCGGAAGGGATGATTGACTTCAACGAGCACCTGCGGCAATTGGTGGAGGCAGGGGAGATCAGTCGCGAGACGGCTCTGGAAGTCTCGCCGAACCCCGATGCCCTCAAGATGGCCCTGAAAGGGATCAAGGTGGCTCAGCCGGGCATCCTGTAACGACCACGGTGAGGGACGCTCCCGGCTCCGGGAATGCACGGGGCTGACGCTTCTTGCTTTGGTCTTTTCGGAAGTCTTGCCCGCGCGGTGGCGACGGCGAAATCCTGGCGGGTTGTGTCGGCGGCGAATCTTGTAGCTTATTGGTGATTCTTGCTGCTGGCTGCCGCTGACCAAACGCCGACGCCGAATTTCGCCGCTGCCGAGAGCCCGGCGGATTTACCGCTGCCGCTCTCAATTCGGCGTGGGGGCAGTGATGGGGTCTTTATGCGGTCGGTGGTCGGGGTCTGGCTGGGGGCAGTTGTATTCGGATTATTGGTCACGCCGGGGCTCGCCTGGGGCGGGGAGTTTCCGCGCGGCGAGGGATTTTATTACAGTTTGCCCAAAATGCTGGCGGTGCTGGGCTATTTTCTCGTCTGGTTGTATTGTTGCGGTTGGGTGGATGCCGATGCTCAGGAACTCGATTTGGAGCGACTCACCTGGACAGGCATGACCATTGCTGGTGGGGTGGTCGGGTTGTGGCTGTTCTGGCTGATGCCGCGTTTTTTTATCGGGTACGTGCTGGCGCTGACCATGCTGGCCGTCCCGGTGTTCTCCTATCTCCTCGGTCGCGACGCCCAGGTGGATCCGGTGCAGCGAGTGCTGACGAGCAAGCAGCTGAAACGCCTGGTGCAGAAGGTCTTCCGCATCAATCTAGGTGTTCCTGACGAGCCGCCACGACTTCGTCCGGTGCGGGTGCACTTTCTACCGGTTGGGGAGGAACGGCCACACCGCGCCCGACGATTGCAGCGAGCGCGCGCTCAACGGGGCTACCGCACTTTGCAAATGGTGCTGGAGGAAGCCTACCGTCGGCGGGCCAATGCGATTATGGTGGAGATCGGTTCGGCGGGAGGGATGGTTCACTACCGCGTGGATGGGCTGCCGCATGCCGCTCTGGTTCTCGGACCGGGACGGGCCGACGGGTTGGTGCGGGTTTGCCTGACGCTAGCGCGGTTGCTCTGGCCGGCCCTCGGGGGCAGCGTTCACGGCGACTTCCCCTGCCAGCTCGAACGGCAGCATTACCGGGTGCGCGTGAGTTTCGACCGCCAGGAGCTCAAAGCGTACCTAACCTTACGCTTGTATGCCGAGACCCAGCAGGTGCCGGCCCTGCGCGACCTCGGCTTTGCTCCGGTGGTGGTGCAGCAATTACACCGGATTTTCAGCGGGCAGCGGGGGCTGTTTCTGATCTGCGGCCCGCACGACAGTGGGCGAACCCAACTGGCCTATACGCTGCTGCAGACCGCTCACGAGCGGGGTTTGCAAGCCACCAGCGTCGAATGGCCATGCGACTTTCACCTGGACGGCATCCGCTGGGCACCAGCCGAACCGCAGGAGCAAGAGCGACCGGCAGCGGCGTTGAAACGGGTCTTGAGCGAAGTGCAGGCCGACGTGGTTTTTGCCGGCGATCTGGATTCCCGCGAACTTTTCACCATCGCCTGTCAACGGGCCGCCCAGCTCGACCTGCTGCTGGTGGGCGTTCTCGCGGCCGACGATGCCGTCCAGGCTCTGCAAAAGGTATTCGACCTGGGATTGACCCCGGCCGGGTTCGCCCGACTTCTCACCGGTGTGCTGGCGGTACGCCTGGTGCGCGTGCTATGTCCGGCCTGCAAGGTCAAGTACAAGCCGAGTCCCGAACTGTTGCGGCGAGCGAATCTCCCGGCCGAACGCGTGCAGTTCTTGTATCGCTCACCGGAGCGACCAGCGACCAGCGATGGCACGATTTCCTGCATCACCTGCCAGGATGCTGGCTATCGCGGTCGCCTGCCGATAGTGGAATTGCTCCTGCCCAACGAGGAATTGCGGCAACTGGTGAAGAACCGCCCATCCCCTGCCGTGTTGCGGGAGGCGGCTTTACGCAGCGGATTGAAACCATTTTCCACCGAGGCCTTGCGACTGGCTCTCGAGGGCCACACCTCGCTTCTGGAGATTGCCAGCTACTTGCAATAAATTCACGGCGTTGCCATCGGTTAGCGGCGACTTGGTCTTTCGCGACGCCCGCCCGGCAACGATTCGGCGACACAAACCGGAACCTCTCAGGGGGCAGCGATGCTGGAATTTCTGACGATTGTGCTGATGCTGGCCACGGCAGCCTGGTTCGCGAATGTGGGGGTATTTTTCGCGGCAGTGATGTGGCTGAGCGTTTGGCTGGCCGGGTTGTTCGCCTTCTGCTGTTTCGAACCGCTGGCCAGCTCGCTGGAAAGGCTCCTCGGGCCTTTTGCCGATGCCGTAGCGCTGGTCGGCTTGTTCTGTCTGGGGATGGTGGCGTTGCGTTGGGCTCGCCAGGGCTTGGTGCGGCAGGACATCGAGTTCCCTATCTGGGTCGAGCGAAGCGGTGGAGCGATTTTCGGACTGCTCATCGGCTACAGTCTGGCCGGATTGATCTTCTGTGTCTGGCAAACCCTCCCGGTGCAGGAACGCTTCCTCGGCTACGATCTGCAACACGGCGTCGGTCTGGGCGGACCGGAGCGAATGTGGCTGGCGGCCATGCACCGCGCCAGTCGGGAAACACTCGCCCGCGCTGACCCCGCCCAGGAGGAAAGCTACGTTTTCGATCCGGATGCCAGTTTCGTCTGGCGTTATGCCCGCTATCGGCGAATCGCGCCCGGCAAGACTGCTCCGGCGGTAGCGCGCGAAGAGTTTCCTTTCGGCCCCGTCTATCGCCCGCGCTCTGAGGATTGAGCATCTGCCGCTGGCTCTCCCATTCGCTGCTGACCCCCGTCGGCTGCTTCTCCCGCTTTAGCCGGTAGCGAACAGCGAATGGCGAATAATCAGGTGGCCACAGCAGACCGGGGAGGATGCGGGAGAGGGGGATCAAGCATTCTGCCCCAGCAGAGCACGGACAGCCTGGACGAGTTCGCCGTCGGCCACGGTGCTCTGGCTGCCGGACCGCAAATCCTTGATTTTCCAAACCCCCTGGGCGAGTTCCTCCTCGCCGCCGATCACCGCCAGGCGGTGCCCACGTTTGTTCGCGTAGCGGAGCTGGACGTCGAGCTTTTTCGGTTCCGGGAACAATTCCGTGCCGATCTCCGCCTGGCGTAACCGCGCCGCCGTCCGGGCGTATATGGCCAGTTTATCGGCGACGAAGAAAAGCACCAGCACCGGCGCCGTCGCGTAGGTTTGCGGCAACATCTTCAGTTCCTGCATAGCCGCCAGCACGCGATCCAGTCCCAGCGAAGCGCCCACACCGGGCAACACCTGTTTCGTGTACAGGCTGGCGAGGTTGTCGTATCGCCCCCCGGAGCAGACACTGCCGATCTGCGGTAAATCCTCGAGGAAAGTCTCGTACACCGTGCCGGTGTAATAATCCAGTCCGCGAGCAATCGCTAGGTCCAGCCGCACGACTCCTTCAGGAATCCCAGCGGCGTGTGTGACCTCGAATAATTCGCGGAGGCAGGAAATCCCGTGGGCAACTCGGGCGTTGTGCCCCAATTCCTGTTCCAGTCGGCGCAAGATGTCCGTCGGCGAGCCGCGGAGTTCTGCCAGTTCCAGAATGCGTCGCGCTTGCTCGGGCGTAAGACCGAGTTGCTCGCGCAGCTCCTGCTCCACACCGCTGCTGCCGAGCTTGGCGTACTTGTCCAGGCTCCGCAGCACGGCCAGGCTTTTCTCGGACAGGCCCAGTTCCTCCAGCAGACCGTTCAGCACCTGCCGATGGTTGACGTGGATGTGAAAGCGCTCAAAACCGATGGCGCGCAGCAGGTCGTAAATGACAAACACCACCTCGATGTCGGCGGCGTTGGCCTTCGTGCCGATCGTATCGAAATCGCACTGGAGGAACTCGCGGTATCGGCCCCGCTGCGGATTTTCCCCACGCCAGACCGGCCCGATGTGGTAGCGCTTGAACGGCGTGCCCAGCCGACCTATGTGCTCCGCGGCAAAGCGGGCGAACGGCACCGTCAAATCGAAACGTAACGCCACATCGCGCCCGCCGTGATCCTGGAACCGGTACACCTGCCGGTCGGTCTCCTCGCCTCCTTTGCCCAGCAGAATCTCCGCATATTCCAGGGCCGGCGTATCCATCGGCAGGTAACCGTACGAACGATACACCTGCCGGGCACGCGCCATCACTTCCTCGCGCGGCAGCTGCAATTCCGGCGGGTAGTCGCGAAATCCTTTGAGGGTTCTTGGCTCAATGAGCGTCTGGGCCACAGTCAGTTCCTGCCTCGCCAGCAGCCACTGCAATCAGCAGGCGTAGCCAGCAGGTGCAGCGCTGTAAGCCCCGTCCGCACCGCCGGGCTCGCCGAAGGTTGTTTCAGCCGTCTCCGTATTGTATGCGGCAGTGACTCGTCTGCCCCACGCTGGTTGCGTAAAATAATACTGAGCTAACCACCGCCGGGCGACGCCAATTGCGGGCGTCGCTTTTCATTTCCGGCTACCACAGGCGGCAGGCGGAACTTCGAGAGCGGCGGGTGTAAGCCCGTCGTCGTGCCCGCCCTGCGCCAGCAATGGAGGTCGCAAAGTTGCCAGAGGAACGGACAACTCTCAGCGGAACTGGAACGCCGACACCTCCTGGCGATGGGGCCACGCTCACGCCGCCCGGCGATGCCGGCCGGGTGCTTTTGCTCAATATCGAGGACGAGCTCAAGGCGAGTTATCTCAGCTACGCCATGAGCGTCATCGTCAGCCGCGCTTTGCCCGATGTTCGGGATGGCTTGAAACCGTCGCAGCGGCGTATTCTGGTGGCGATGCACGACCTTCATCTCAGCCCCACTTCGCCGCGGGTCAAATGTTCCAAGATTTGCGGCGAGACCATGGGGAACTATCACCCGCACGGCGACGCCGCCATTTATCCGACGCTAGTCCGCATGGCCCAGGAATGGAACATGCGGCACGTGCTCATTGATAAGCAGGGCAACTTCGGTTCGCTGGCCGGGTTACCGCCGGCAGCCATGCGGTACACGGAAGCGCGGCTTTCCCCGATTGCTGCCGAAATGCTCGACGACCTCGACAAAGACACCGTGGACATGGTGCCCAACTACGACGGTCGTCGCCTCGAGCCCACGGTACTGCCGAGTCGCTTTCCCAACCTGATCGTCAACGGTTCCGACGGTATCGCGGTGGGCATGGCCACCAGCATCCCGCCCCACAATCTCCGCGAGGTCTGTAATGCCCTGATTCGGCTCATTGACGAACCGCAGACGACCATCGAGCAACTCCTGGAAATCATCCCCGGCCCGGATTTTCCGACGGGCGGCGTGATCTGCGGCCGACAGGGGATCCTCGAAGGTTACCGCACTGGCCGGGGCCGCATCGTCATTCGGGCACGGGCTCGCGTCGAAGAGGAAGGGAACCGCACCCAGATCATCATCACCGACATCCCCTTCCAGCAGACCCGTAACCGCATCATGGAAGCGATCGGCGAAGCGATCCGCAACGAGAAAATCACCGGCATCCAAGGAGCACCACGCGACGAAAGCAGCGAGCGGCGCGGCGAACCCGTGCGCATCGTGCTCGACCTCAAACGCGAAGCCGATCCCAATATCGTCCTCAACCAACTTTACCAGTACACGCCGCTTCAGGATACCTACAGCATCATCCTGCTGGCCCTGGTAGATGGCCGACCGCGGCTGTTGAACCTCAAGCAGTTACTCGAGGAGTTTCTGCGGCATCGCGTGCGCGTCATTCGCCGACGCACCGAATACCTGTTGCGGGAAGCCAAACGCCGCGCCCACATTCTCGAAGGCCAGCTTATCGCGCTGGCTTCACTCGATCAGGTCATCGAAATTTGCCGCACTTCTCCCAGCCGGGCGGAGGCCAAGAATCGGCTGCGCGGCCTGGCCGTCTCGGCAGCGCTGATGGAACGGGCACTGGGAGCAGAGGCTTTCGCCGCTTTGCAGCGGGAGATCGGCCCACGCGAAAGCTTTTCTCTGTCCGAAGAGCAGGCCGAGGCGATCGTTCGTCTGCAACTCGGCCAACTGGCCGCTCTCGAACGCGACGAAATCGTTCGGGAATACGGCCAACTGCGTGCTCAGATTGTCGAGCACGAGCGGCTGCTTAGCGACGAACGCCACATCCTGGCGGTCATTCGCAAGGAACTGGAAGAACTCCGCGACCGTTACGGCGATGACCGCCGCACTCAAATCCTCGACACGCCACCTTCCGAAGTTCGCCTCGAAGACCTCATCGCCGAAGAACTCAATGTCATCAGCATCAGCCATAAAGGCTACATCAAGCGTCTGCCGGTCAACACGTATCGTGCCCAGCATCGCGGCGGCAAAGGCGTGACAGGCGCCCAACCCCACGAGGACGATTTTATCGAACACCTCTTCGTCGCTTCGACGCATGCCTACCTGCTCTTTTTCACCAGTACCGGCCGCGTCTATTGGCTCAAAGTCTATGACATTCCGCAACTCAGCCGCACCTCTCCTGGCCGGGCCATTGTCAACCTCCTGTCTCTGAAGCCGGAGGAAAAAATTACCAGCGTCATCCCGGTGCGGCGTTTCGAGCCGCAGCGCTATCTCCTCATGGCCACGCGGCAGGGATTGGTCAAGAAGACCCCGCTGGAAGCTTACAGCCGTCCCAAGAGCGGCGGTATCATCGGCATCCATCTCGAAGAAGGCGACAGTCTGGTCAGCACTGTCCTGACCCAGCCCGGCGATGAAGTGGTGCTGAGCACCCGCCAGGGCATGGCTATTCGCTTTGCCGAATCCGACGTTCGCCCCATGGGCCGAAACAGCCGCGGGGTCAAGGGCATTACCCTCGAACCCCAGGACGCAGTGGTCGGTATGGTCGTGGCCGATCCGCAAGGCTATTTGCTCACCGTGTGCGAAAACGGCTACGGCAAGCGTACGCCCTTCGGTCCCAACCAGGGTCTCTCTGCCGACCAGGCCATACTCGACGATGAACCCGTGGCCGGAGAGGATGGCATGTCCCCAGAGCCAGGCGGGGCTTCCACTCCACGCTCCGATCCAGCTCAGCCAGGCGAACCGGCAGGGGAAGAAGCTGCCGACGACCTGACCGAGCCAACCAGCGACGACCGCTCCAGCATGCGCTACCGCCTGCAACGCCGGGGCGGCAAAGGTCTGCGCGACATCAAAACCTTCGAGCGCAACGGCCCCGTCGTCGCCGTCTTGAGTGTCCGCGATGGCGACGAGATGATGCTGATTACCCAGCACGGTATGATCACGCGTATCCGCGTGGACGAAGTCCGCATCACCGGCCGCAATACCCTGGGCGTTCGGCTGATCCAGCTCCAGGAGGGTGACCGCGTCGTCGGCGCTGCTAAAATCGCCCGCGAAGACTTAGATACTCAGCTAAGCTCGCATGCTCCTAGCACTGAGTCCCCTGGTCAGTCCTCGCCCGAAGCGGAGATTCTCTCGGCTGCAGAAGCGGCTCCCGATAATGCTACAGATCCCATCCATGCCGATTCTCCAGCCAAAGGCGAACCTGGTGCCTAAATAGAGAATCAGTTTCTAACTGACATTCCGCCTGGCCAGGATCTAACAACTTGGAGATGGACATGGACCCCACTGGATATCGCCATGTGCCGCCCGGCACACGCATCCCGTCGGTTGTCAACGCCATCGTCGAAATCCCTAAGGGTCGCCGCAATAAGTTCGAGATCGATAAGAAAACCGGACTGATCCGCCTCGATCGCTATCTTTACTCTTCCAGCCACTATCCCGGAGACTATGGCTTTATTCCCCAAACCTTAGCAGAGGACGGCGATTATTTAGACATTCTGGTCATGGTCAACGAACCGACATTTAGTGGCTGCTTGATTGAAGCGCGGGTAATTGGGCTGTTCAAGATGCGGGATCGTGGTGTCAATGACTATAAGATTCTCGCTGTGCCACACACCGATCCTTTATTCGCGGAGATACGTCGGCTGGAAGATGTGCCGCAACACTATCTCAAAGAGGTGGAGCATTTTTTCGCGACTTATAAACAATTAGAGGGCATCGTGACCGAAACGCTAGGTTGGGCAGGTCCGGAAGAAGCAACCGCCGAGGTGCGGGCCAGCGTGGATCGCTACCTCGCCCATCTCCGGGAATCGGTGCAATAGGACGGGGACTATGCGAGTTCTTATCACTGGTGGCTTCGGTTGTATAGGGGCGTGGATTACTAAGGAGCTAGTACAACGCCGCATTCCCGTCTATATTTATGACCTCCGGGAAGACCGCCGACGCATACGCCTGATTATGGATGAGCCGGAGTGGGGACAGGCTATCTATGTCCAGGGAGACATCACGGATCGCTCGCGTCTGGAAGCGGTTTGCCGGGACTTAGAAATTACGCATATTGTACACTTAGCGGCTTTGCAGGTGCCTCTCTGCCGGGCGGACCCGGTTCGTGGGGCGATGGTGAACGTGGTGGGCACGCTAAACGTGCTGGAGACCGTGCGGCGTTTAAAGGGCCAGATTCAGAACCTGGTCTATGCTAGTTCCGCCGCCGTATATGGCGAGCCAGGGCACTATAGTGCCGACCAGGACTTAGATGAAGCCACCCCCTTATGGCCAGGGACACACTATGGTGCTTATAAAGTTTGCAATGAACTGAATGCCCGGGTCTATTATTTAGAGCACGGGCTGGCAAGCATCGGACTGCGGCCGTGGACGGTGTATGGCGTGGGACGCGATTTCGGGATGACCAGCGAACCGACGAAAGCGATCTTAGCGGTGGCGCTGGGCAGGAGTTACCGTATCAGTTACGGTGGCTGGCAGGATTTCCAATACGCGGAGGATGTGGCCCGCGCCTTCGTGCGCTGCCTGGAACGACCGGCTGCGGAAGCGGTGGTTTATAACCTTCGCGGGGTACTGGCGGATATAGCGACGTTTTATAAGACCCTGGTGGCAATCGCTCCCGAAGCCGAAACACTGATCGGTTATGGCGAGCGGCAACTGCCGATTGCCTATCGGTTATCCGATACGCGATGGCAGCGGGATTACGGCCCGCTGGCGGTAACGCCGCTGGCCGTCGGTATTCGCCAGACGCTGGACCGGTTCCGGGTGCTGCGGGAGCGCCGTCTGGTCAGCGAAGCCGATCTAGCTTAGCTCGTGGCCGATCCAGCAGGCCCTTGCCTGCAGTCGCGATAGCCACACGTTTGACCATGCCAGGAAAGCGGAACGGCGATGAATGCGATTGACAGGATGGGCTGCGGGACGGACAATAGCCAGCCAGTCCACAATACCGCACTGGCGAGCCTATTTGGGCCAGGGATGGCGACATGCTCAGCGTGGTAATTCCCTGCTATAACGAGGCGGAGACGTTAGCGGTCAGCTGGCCACGATTGCACCAGGCGTCGCTGGAGTGGGATGAACCCTGCGAGTTCATTTTCGTAGATGACGGTTCCCAGGATGGGACGTGGCAGGTGATCCGGGAGCTGGCCGCCGGAGATGAACGGGTGCGGGGCGTGCGTCTGGCGAGCAACCAGGGACAGCAGTGGGCGATCGGTGTTGGTTTGAGCGAGGCCAGTGGCGAAGCGGTGGTGGTGCTCGACGCCGATCTCCAGGACCCGCCGGAACTGATCAGCGACCTGCTGGCGGCCTGGCGCAACGGTGCCGATATGGTCATTGCTGTCCGTCGCCAACGCCCGCAAGAAGCCTGGTGGAAACGACTGGGTGCACGCTTGCTCTATGGTGGGTTGTGGCGGTTAGGCACGGGGCGAAGGTTGCCCGACGCCGGAGATTTTGTCCTGCTGGATCGAAAAGTGGTACGCTGGCTGTTGCGGTGGCAAATGCGACGACCATTCTGGCGTGGCATGCGTGAATGCGGCGCATTTCGGAGAGTGTATATTGCCTATGACCGGCCCACTCGTGCCGCCGGAAAGAGCCATTATTCACTGCGGCGATTATGGCGGCTGACATGGGACGGACTTTTCGGCCTGACCGACTTGCCGAGGCAATTGGTCTGCTGGCTGTTCGGAAGCGGGCTAGGCATCGCGGGGTGCGTGGCGCTGGCGGCTAGTTGCGGCTGGCTGGACGGAGCATCGGCTCTGACTGGAATAACGCTGATGGCACTGCTCCTGGTCAACGGGCAACTGGCGATGTGGACGGTGACGCTGCTGCGAATGCTCCGCCAACTGGAAATGCCGCTGGAGGCCTGCGTCAGCGAACGAACCGGTAGCCCCGGCAGGCTGACGCCTGTTACTCTCCATCTCCGGAGCCGACGCCGACATTCCCACCCGCCCGACAGGCGCGAAAAAAGTAAACCGTCGCCAACCGCCATGCCCGGCCGAGGTATGATAGATAGAAACCCGGCCTGCGGTGGGTAGGACCGTGGGCCAGCTCGAGGAGGGAAACACCATGAGCAGCGGCAGCGAGATACCGACGGTACAACCGGCTGGGGTAGGGCAGACGGTAATCATCCGCGAAGTCGGGCGGGGGTCGACAACGGCGAAAGTGCTGGCCTGGCTATTTGGCACGTTGCTGCTGGTGTCGCTATTGGCCAATTGCATTCTCGCCGGGCTGATCGGTTCGCTGGCGCCTGGCCCGTACGCCGATCGCTTGCCGCAGAAATATCACGGCGGCAACGCCAGCAGCAACCAGGTCGTCGCTCTGGTTCGGCTAGAAGGCGTGATCCTGGAGGGTTCGCTGGACTACATCTACAAGCAATTTCGCGACGCCGCTCAGGATGAGCATGTCAAGGCGGTAGTGCTGGCCATCAACAGCCCGGGGGGTACGGTGACGGGCAGCGAATTGCTGCATGAGTATGTGCAAAGATTGCGAGCGGGAAAGTGGGAAAAACAGTCGGCGGCCAAACCGGTGGTTACCTATATCGAGAGCCTAGCGGCGTCGGGCGGATATTTCGTAGCGGCCGCCAGCGATCATATCGTGGCGCAACCGGGGAGCATAACGGGTTCGATCGGCGTGTACGCCGCCATCCTCGATCTGCACAAGCTGGCGGAGAAATACGGCGTGGCCATGCATGTCATTAAGCGCGGCGAACTGAAAGGACCGACCATCCTCCATGAAATGACCCCGGAAGAACGCCAGCAATGGGAACTGCTCGTTGGAGAAGCCTATACGCGATTTCAAGAAGTGGTAACCGCTGGTCGCGGCGCCAAACTCCAAGCCAAGTTGCGCGAGCCGTTCCAGCTGAAGACGGACACGGGAGAAGTGGTCACGCGGCGGATCGCCGACGGCGGCGTCTTCACGGCCAGGCAGGCGAAAGAAATTGGTCTGGTGGACGACCTGGGTTTTCTACCGGACGCGATCGAGAAAGCGGCCGAGCTGGCCAATCTCAGCGATTACAAAGTGATTCAGTACAAGCGGCCAACCTTTTTCTCGGAGATCCTCGAGAGCCGGGACGATCCTCGCCCGGCCCTGAGCGACTGGCCGATGCTGACGATGCGGTTGTGGTATCTGACGCCCGGCTACGAACTGGCGCCATTGCCGATCGGGGAACTGGTTCGGCTTTCGGCGACTCCGGCGGGCGTCCACCCAGGGCACCCGAAACCGTAATTGGCTCCCGGAGAAGGAAGCGACTGCCGATCCGACCACGGGGACTTACATCCACCGCTGCTGCCAACCGCAGGGTGTCAGGTCTTTCGCTCCGAACAAGGGGGTATACTCCGACCGCTCCTATGGCCCAGGAGGAAAGTTGCTGGCATGGATGCCGAAACATTGCGCCAGCAGAACTGGCGGCGAATCCTGATTATTAAACCCTCGGCGTTCGGGGATGTGTTGCACACTGTGCCGGTGCTGGCGAAATTGCGTCGGCGCTATCCCGAGGCGGAGATTGACTGGCTCATCACGCCGGAAAATGCGGAGGCGGTGCGTTACCATCCCGCCCTGAATCGGGTGATTGAGTTTCCGCGTCGGCAAGTGCGGTGGTGGGGGCCAGGGCGATTCTCCTGGCGCAAGTGGTGGCAATGCTTGAGCCAATTGCGCTGGCCAGGCTACGAACTGGTGCTGGATTTGCAAGGGTTGCTGCGTTCTGGTCTGCTGACCTGGTGGACGGCAGCGCCGGTGCGGATCGGTTTCGATCGGCCCCGGCGTGGTCTGCATGCACCACGGGATCGCCTGGCTGGAACGACCCGACACGGCTGGCGCGGCACACGGGAAGGAGCGTGGCTGGCCTACACGCATCGCTTGCCGATTGCCACTCTCGACGTCCATGCCGTGGATCGCTATTTGTGGGTGGGGCGCTGGCTCGGTTTCGACGACAGTCCACCCGACTTGCGTATCTACTGGCCCGCACAGGCGGATGCCTGGGCCGAAGCATGGCTGCAGTGCCACGTGGGACATAGTCCCCTGGCGGTGCTGGCGCCGGGCACCGTTTGGCCGACCAAACGCTGGTCACTCGAAGGTTTCGCCGAGGTGGCGAGGCGATTGCTCCAGGACGGCTTCGGAGTGGTGTTGATCGGTTCGCCACGCGATAGGGAACGCTGCGCGGCGGTGCAGTCGCAGGTGCCGCATGTGCACAATCTCGCGGGGCACACCAGCATCAGCCAGCTGGCAGCGCTGATGCATCGTGCTACCGTTTGTCTGACCAACGACAGTGGACCGATGCATCTGGCCGTCGCTCTGGGCAAGCCGCTGGTGGCCATCTTCGGCCCAACCGATCCGCTGCGGATTGGCCCTTACGGCTGCCCACAGGCCGTCTTACAAACCCAGTTGCCCTGCGTGCCGTGTTATTTTCGCCAGCTCAGGCAGTGTCCCCACCAGCATGCCTGCATGCGCGAAATCACGCCGCAACAGGTGCTGAGTCGCATCTACCAGAGCCTCGACGGTCAGGGGACGGGCGCTGTTCATGATAGCGGGCTTACCAAACCTGCTGCCCGCTCGGGATGATGGGCATGGCCTGAAGCAACCAGTTTCGGTATCAGCGAATGGCGTAGTGGCGAAAAGTGAATGGCGAGGTGACAGATCGCGAGCGATGCATACGATCCCTGGGATACGATTCATCGGGCATGGACTGTGCCGGCACGCACTGCCGGCCGCATCGGGATGCAGGCTAATGCTCCCGCTTACGATCTTCCGGGTCGCGGTAACAGCGGCGGACTCTGCTCTCGGCAACCGAGTTGTGCCGATCGGTGGAATCTAGGTAGCCGAGCCGTGCCTGGCCTGGGCAAACCTCCAGCGGTAGGCAGGATTCCGGGATCGGCAGTGTAAGCGAGCCATGCCCCTTTCTTGGCCGGGGAGCCGAGCATCCACTTCACAGCGAGCAACAGCATGGCGCGGGGAATTGTCCTGGCGATGACCGGCGCCAGCGGCGCTCCTTACGGGGTGCGGTTGCTGGAATTGTTACTGCAAGCCGAGCGGACCATTCACCTGATCGTCAGCCCATCAGCGGCTCAGGTGATTCGCAGCGAATTGGGCCTCCCTGTGGACGTGGATCGCTTCGACCTGGAGCAATTGCTGCCCGGTTTTTCTCCACCCCAGGCCGCACGCTTGCAGTATCACCATTATCAGAACCTGGCCGCCAGCATCAGTAGCGGTTCGTTCCTGACCGAGGGCATGGTGATTTGTCCGTGCAGCATGGGGACGCTGGCGGCGATAGCCAGCGGCATGTCGCACAATCTCATTCACCGCGCTGCCGATGTCCACCTCAAGGAACGCCGCAAACTCATTCTCGTGCCGCGGGAGATGCCACTGCACCGGATTCATCTGCAAAACATGTTGCGTTGCACCGAGGCCGGGGCGATCATCATGCCGGCCAGCCCGGCTTTTTACATCCGCCCGAAAAGCATTGCCGAACTGGTGGACTTCGTGGTGGGACGGATTTGCGACCAGCTGGGCGTGCCGCACGCCTTGCTGAAACGCTGGGGCGAAACCACCCCGTCCCCTTGACCTCGCCAGCAGCAAGTTCGCTGCCCGAGCCGGCTAGCGGAAGCATGCCGCTGCTGGCCAATTATCCCCCAGGGCCTGGCGGAGATGTTCGAGGATACGAGCAATGCCGCGCCGACCCAGGTCCAGCAGCGCATGCAGGTCGTCCAGAGCGAACGTATCCTCTTCTCCACCGGCCTGCACCTCGACGAGTCGGCCATCACCGGTCATCACCAGATTCAAGTCCACGGCGGCGTCTTTGTCCTCGGCATAGTTCAAGTCGAGGATACGCTGACCGTGCCACAATCCGACACTGACAGCGGCAACGCTGCCGACCAGAATTTCTGACAGCGGATTGGGAAGTTGATCGCGCAAGGCTACCAGCGCATCCACCAGAGCGAGAAAACCCCCATTGATACTGGCCGTGCGGGTTCCGCCATCGGCTTGTAACACATCGCAATCAATCCAGAGAGTGCGTTCGCCCAGTTTTTCGAGGCGGAGGCAGGTGCGTAAGCTGCGGCCAATGAGTCGCTGGATTTCGATGGATCGGCCATCAGGTTTGATACCGGCGCGTGGTTTGCGAGGCGCCGTGGAGCCGGGCAGCATGTTGTATTCTGCCGTCAGCCAGCCTTTGCCACTCCCTATCAAAAACGCCGGTACGCTCGATTCGATGCTGCACGTGCACAAAACGGCCGTTCGTCCCATGCAAAAGAGTACGCGGCCTGGGGCCAATCCCCACGCCGGTCGCACAATCTGGATAGGGCGCAACTCGTCGGGGTGGCGTCCGTCCGGCCTGGTCGGCGGAGTAGCGGCGACCTGAGCCGCTGGTGTCGAGGTGTCCTGAGCTGGTGCCCCGAGGTGAACGCTTTCGCCGGGCGGTAGTACAGCTGGTGAAGAACCCCCAACGACGGCGTGACCGGACGGGCTTGTCATCGGCGAGGTTCCTGGAACCGCCACCGAGGACGCCGCGTTACCATCGAAAGCGAGACGCGGCTGGCTCACTCCTGCCGCTCTCGCCGACTCCGCGGAATCCCCGCCGCTGCGACTGACGTCGGTCATCGGTTCGGGAGCGTTTGCCGGATCGGTCAAGCCAGGCCAACTTTTCCCACTCATCGCTGGGGTCTCCGACCACAGCTGGGCATTGTCGGACGGTCGTCCTTCTGCGCCCATTTTATTGTCCGGCAGCGAAGGCAGCATCGGTTCCGGCAGGCGATTTGCGTTATGCCCACTACCGTGAGGCTGACCGACTTAGGCGTGAGTGCGAGGCATCAGTTCCGGCAGGCGATTTGCGCCACGCCCACGGGGTTGCCGACCCATCCCCCGCGGCGTTGCTGGCCGGGACGGCGCGACCGACTGCTTGTGCGGTTGTTTGACGCAGGTGGCTCGGTCTCATCCCGGAGGGTGTTCGCGCAAGTCATCCAGGTTGGCCTGGCAGACCTGGCAGGCGATCACCTCGAGGTGAAACCGGCAGTAATCAGCGACCGCGGCCGGAAGTTGGTCGGTCAGATACAGCTCCCATTCTTCCCGACTTGGACAACTCACCTGAAACCGACGCCAGATGGCCCCGACGCTGTGTTCGCCCTGATCGCGGCGGGCGATTAGTTCCGCCAGTTGGCGACGCAATTGCGGATCTGCACGCAACGCCGACTCGATCCGCGCCATTTCGCTATCGGTCAGCGTTTCGTCGAGGAACGCTTCCAGGTCTTGCGGCGTAATCGGGAGATGGTTATCCGCAGCACTCATGGGGTATCCTCGAACGAGTTCGGTGGCTGCAATTCGGGAAAAATGTCCGGATTCAGTTGCCGATGGCGCAACAGTTGCTGCAAACGCGTCAGTGCGGCAAAGCGGATATTGGCCACTCGTTGCGGCTCGATACCGAGTGCGTCGGCGACCTGACGATTCCGCCAGCCCTTGACCAGCAGCAGTTCCATGACTTTAAGCTTTTCGTATTCGCCGCGACGTTTCCAATCGGCGACGAGTTCGGCCAGGGCGTCGGCCAGGGCGCGGGCCTCCATTTCGCGCCGTTCCTGGCTACGTAGATGAGTCGAGGGCCCGCTCGAGCCGGCCGATAGGTTCCACTCCGACATCTCCTCCGGCAGTTGCTGAAGCGGATGGCGTCCCTGTCTGCGCAGCTGATCGATGACTTTGTTCCGCAGGACGCTGAACAAAAAGGTTTGCAAATCCCAGCTCGTCGACAGGTACGGGGCCGCGTGGTGCAAAGCCAGAAAGGTTTCCTGGACAACATCGCGAGCGGCTTCGGGATCCCGCAGGCGTCTGCGCGCACATGCCAGCAGCCGACCCTCGTACCGGGCCAGCAACTGCGACCACGCTTGCGCGTCGCCCTGACGAATCTGCTCCAGCAACCAGCGATCAGAAAATTGCATGTTCCCCTTCCACGACAGATTCCCACCTGCCGTTCCCCCGCATTACCGCTTCGGCCAGGTTGTTGCCTCCTAACATATATGATACGTGGGCAACGACCGCACGCCCTGCCTATCTGCGAGCGTTTGGACGAAATCGGCAGCACGCCGTTGCAGTCGCGTGACCGCAACCACGGCAGGCTGACGCTGCTCCTGGCGCGGGGTGTTTACCGCCACGAAGTCGCATTCGGTTGCTGGTGCGGTTCCCGAACCACGGCGGGCTCACGCCCGCCACTCTTGACGAATGTGCGTTCCTGCATCGCAAAAGTCGCAATTTCGCCGGCTAACGCTCGCTCTACAAGGTACAAGAGCGGGGGGCGTAAGTCCCCCGTGGTTCGACAAACGGAAAGCCGACGACGTTACCACACACATTTCCGCGCAGAAGCAGGCCCGGAGGTAAGCCCCCCGTGGTTCCGCACACCGTACTTGCAGGGGAGTGCCACTTCTGCTGATAACCGAAACGCGTCAGGCCCGGGGGGCCTAAGTCCCCCCTGGTTTGCGGTAACGAATTCGCAAGGGCACTGCCGCGATCGCTCGGAAGATTGCCGACGCTGCGCCGGCGACCGCACGTGTACTGCGCAATCGCGGTTGCCAGTGCGGTTCCCGAACCACGGCGGGCTCACGCCCGCCGCTCTTGGTTCCGCGCGATGTCAGTCTCTGGAGGGGCAGCGTGTGGCGTTGCAAATGCGTTTCCGAACGCCACCAGGAGCTTGCGTCTCCGGCTCCACCGTGTCGCATGGCCGTGCAGTTCCGCTCGGTTTATCCCGCGCATGTTCGGTCGGCCTAGCATCTCCAGGACGCATGACTTCCTGGACGGCGAGCAAAAAGCGGAAATGGGCATGGCCAGGTACTCCGGTGTCGCTGCCGGTGATGGTCGCCGCTACTGGCCAGCGGGCCGGACATTGCTTAGGCTACGCTCCGCCAGTAAAAAGCGTAAAGAAACCGCACTGGCGGGGATCGTGTCGGTTCACTCCGCGGTGGCGAAAGGCGGGTGCGCTATGGTCAGCGCGAAGGGCATAGCGGCGGAGCTACGGGGAAGAGAGCGGTGTTTTTTTCGCTACCGTCAGGCGATGGACGTCTCAAAAGCGGCCCTGGCAAGCCCGCGGTGCTGGAGCGGGGCAGCGTTCCCAACAGGGGAATTTTGCCCTGGGGAATATGCGGTTGGGCTCAGGACATGGCTGGCCTGGCTGGCAAGCGGTGGATGTAAATCTGCGGTGGTGTTGCTGGGCACAATCGCGTGGGCAGTGATAGCGCTGGTCGTCTCGCTATCGGCCGGGCTGGCCGCACATGCTCTACAAGACAAACCCGCCTCGCTTCCTGACGTCTCATTGCAGCAGATGCGATCGCTAGTGCAGAAACAACTCGATCTCATTCAGGCGAAAAAGGCCGAAGAATTGCGACAGCATTTCACTCCCCGGCTGCGCGAACGCATTACCCCGGAATTGTTGCAGGAAGTTCAGCCACGCCTGGCCAAAGTCAGCGTCGAGGAACTGGTGGCGGAAATCCGTCAGACGGAGAAAAATGGCCGACACCTGGTTATTGTCCGCATGCGGAGTGGACGGTTGCTGACGGTGTTTGTCTGGCACCAGGAAAGCTGGCTGGCGGATACCTTGTGGTTTCGCTAAACCCTGTCGCTGGCTGACCCCGGATAGACGGTTGGAACTAGTCGGGAATGTGTCTGTCCAGGTGGCGATGGACGTGGTGCCCGATGGTGGCGTCTGGCCGAATAGTCGAATACGCGGAGAGCAGCAGGCGTAAGCCTGCCGGGAAAAACGGAATTATTCCCGGCCAGACTGAACGTGCAGCAGGACTGACGCTCGGAAGACAAGCCCCGGCCACCACCAGCCAGGCTGCGTCGCCGACCTGCGTTTGGCGCGTACAATGCTGGCAGACTTCCCATCGGCGACTCGCAGTAATGGAGAGCGCGCATGCACATTTACAGCTCCCTTTGCGACGACTTTGGAACCTTCTGCTACCTGATGACCGAACTGCCGTTCCCCACCAACCGTGAAACCGTGCTGAGCTTTTTCGAAGCGGTGCAGAAGGAGTTTCCCCAGTTGCGGCAGTTTTACGCCCGCGAGTCAGGCGAATTCGTTCTCGAACAAGAGAAGACCGACGGTGCCTACGCTTCGGTGACGCTGGAATTGCGGCGGCTGGGTTGCGGGTATCACAATCCCACGGCCTTCAGCGAGGTGGATACGCTGGTGGAGCGGGTGCTGGAGCTGGCACCGTATTATCTGAATCTTTCCCCGCTCGACCTCGACGCCGTGGATGTCTCGTTTGCGTTCGACCTGATTTATAACGGCAACCATGACGCGGTCGTGTTGGAAGCGCTGGGGACGGCCCCCTGGATGGAGGGACTGCTGCATGTGCCGGAAGCTAAAGTGTTGAACTACCAACCGGCCCTGACGCTGAGCCTGGATGAAACTTACCGCCTGCAATGTCGCTTGCAAATCGAAACGCGCACCACCACCTACCAGGTGCGTACCGGGGAGTACCACGACGAGCCGATCAGCGTGTATTTCACCGTTCGGCAATACCGTCATGGCGAACCCATCAAGAACCTGCCGGAGACCTATCGCCGACTCCGTGAGGACGGCCGGGAACTGGTCGAGCAGTATGTCATTCCCCAGGTGGTGCGACCGCTGGCTCAGGCCATTGGAGCGAAATAAGTGGAGGCGTCATGGCGCTGCGGAGCGAGTTCGCGGCTCAATTGCGAGCGGAGACGGCCTTCAGCGTGCTAGCGGTAGCGCGGCGACTGGCGGCGCAGGGCAAGGAGATTGTCGGGTTGCATATCGGCGACAGCCCATTTCCCAGCCCGCGGGCTGCTGAGGAGGCTGCCATCGCCGCCCTCCGACAGGGCCAGACGCATTACTGCCACTCGGGCGGTTTGCCGGAAGTGCGCTCCGGCATGGCACGCTGGTACCAGCGCGAATTCGGCGTGAGCGTGACGCCGGAACAGGTGGTCGTGGGGCCCGGTGCCAAGATTTTCGAGCAGCTCTTTTGCGAAGCGGTGCTGGACCCGGGCGATGACGTGCTGGTATTCAGCCCGCACTTCCCCACTTATCCGCCGAACATTGAGCGGCGGCAAGCCCGATTGTGGTTGGCCAGGCTTCGTCCCGAACGCGAATTCCGTCCCGATCCTGCCGACGTCGAACGCTTCCTGGGCGAGGCCCGGCGACCGAAAGCCATTTTCCTCAACTCGCCGCATAATCCGACCGGCAGCGTGGTCACGGCGGAAGACCTGGAAGCGATCGTCGGCTTGGTGCGTGGCCGAGAAATCGCCATTTTCAGCGACGAACCCTATTGCCACATGGTCTGGCGAGGCCGACATTATACCCCTTTGCAGTGGCCCGACGTCGCGGACCAAAGCGTCGCGGCTTATACCCTGAGCAAATCGTACAGTATGAGCGGCTGGCGGATCGGTTTTGCCGTGGCCAGCCGTCAACTCGCCGCCACGCTGGAGACCCTGCTCAATACCAATCTCTCCTGCACTCCGCCGTTCGTGCAACTGGCAGCGCTGGCGGCTCTGGAACACGGCCAGCAGGAGCGCGATCAGGCGATGGCTCAGTTTCGCCGCAAAGTCGAAATTCTTGTGCGCGGTCTGCAACGCATTGACGGCATCCGTGTCGCCATGCCGACCGGAACCTTTTACGCTTTTCCCGATGTCAGCGTCTGGTGTCGCCGTTACGGCATTACCTCGCATGGACTGGCCATGTATCTGCTGGAAGGAGCGGATGAGCATTTCGGCGTGGCATGCCTAGGCGGGGAATGTTTCGGAGAGGCCGGGCTGGGATATATCCGCTTCAGTTGTGCCGAGCCCGACCAGCGAATCGAACAGGCGGTGGCTTTCCTGGCGGATGCCCTGCAACGTAGCCATCGCGTGCAAAAGTATCTGCAGGAGCATCCGCAATACGCTCTTTCCGAAGCCTTGTCCGCGAGAAGCAATGTTGCCGGTTTGACGGTCGGATGACACACCATGCGCGGTTGGCGACCAGGCAAATGTGCCTGCGCCAGGATTAGTCGTCCGACGGCCGTTTCCCGCTGACCATCGGTGAGAGCGACTGGTTGGTAATCAGCTAGCTTGCCAGCATGCGACCGTGCCTGAGCCAGACCTTGACTCTGCAGTGCAGCTTTCTGGAAGACGTGCAGCACTTTGCCGCTGCCGGTGCTCAGGCCATGGTCGTCTGGCTGACGAAACTGGAGCAGGCGGCGGCCAGCTATGGGCTGGAATGTCTCCGGGAAGCCCTGGCACAACGGCAACTGCGGGCCGTCGCTGCCGCTGGTCAGGGCGGATTATTCTGGACGACCGGGGAGCAGCGGCGTTTGACGTTTGACCAGTTTCAAAAACGGTTGGGGATGTGCCAGGCTCTCGGCATCGAAACGGTGATCGTCGCCTGCGATTTTCCTCCTCTGGAGCACAGCGACGACTGGGAACGTGCGCTGGGACAGGTTCGAGCCGCAGCCCAATTGGCGGGCAGCTATCAGATTCGCCTGGCCCTGGAACCGCAAGGACGTGCCGCTTTCTGCGCCAGTCTTGACACCCTGGTGCGATTCCTTGAAAGCTGCGGCGAAGCGAATGTCGGCGTCAACCTCGATGTTTTCCATTATTACATCGGGCCCAGCAAAGCCGAAGACCTGGCCCTGCTGACGGCGAGGAATCTGTTTTTCGTGGAACTGAGCGATATCGCCGGCGTTCCCCGGGAATGGGCACTCGACCGACACCGCATTTTACCCGGCGACGGCGAATTTCACCTGCGCCCGATCCTCGAACATTTGCGTCAGATCGGCTACCAGGGGTACATCGCCGTCGAAGCCCCTAATCCCGATTTCTGGCACATGAACCCGGTGCGTGTCGCGGAATCGGCACTGGCGGCGCTAAAGCGACTGCTGCCCACCGAATAGTGCGGGGAGGGCAATCATGTCCGTCCCGGAGAACCATCCCCCTATGTGCACGGATTTTTGCCGCCCTCCTTTGTCCCGCGTGCGCAGCCGATTCGCACCTGCCGCACCGGGTGATTGTCCGTGTGTATAATTGCTTGCGGCAGGCCCGGGAGCAGCGGTGCAGGCTACCGTGCTGGTGCCTGGTCGGTCCGACGGGGTTCGGCAAGCTTACGCTTGCTGCTCGCAACTTCGTTTGTTCGCCGACGAACCGGGCTGTATTGACCAGGCAGGCACAGAAGCGTAGATTGGCGGCCAGGTTGGCAACGTCTCGACCGGCCAGGAGATTTGTAAACCGGATCAAGTGGCTCGCTACTCGCCACCTTCGTGGTGCAGGATGACAGCCATGACTGCGACCCGAACTCCGCCCACAAAAATGTCGCCCGATCAGCTTGCCAGTGCGAATCGCGACGCTTTACCGCAGGACATCAGCATCTGGGAGAAGATCGGCGACGCTATCAGCGCCTTTTCCGAGACGGCAGTGCGCTGGCTGACGCGGTTGCTGGGTTCCAGCAACGATCGCGCTTTGCGCGCTCTGGGCTATCGCAAAACCGGCAATCCGGAAAAGCCATACGAGGTGGTTCCCGGTTCGCTGCTCGCCCGCATCAATGACTTGGAAGAGCGGATGCGGGAGCTGAGTAACGACGAGCTACGCAGCCTAGGCAGCCGATGGAAACAGCGAGTGGCCAACGGCGAGTCGCTGGATGACCTCCTGGTCGAGGTCTTCGCCGCGGTGCGCGAGTCGGCCCGGCGTTATAAGGACATGCGGCATTTCGATGTGCAAATCCTGGGCGGCATCGTTCTGCACCAGGGCAAGATAGCGGAAATGGCCACCGGCGAAGGTAAAACACTGGTAGCCACGCTCCCCGCCGTCCTCAATGCGTTGACCGGCGAAGGGGTGCACATCGTTACGGTCAACGATTATCTCGCCCGCCGCGACTGCGAATGGATGACCCCGATTTATCAGGGCGTGGGTATCACCGCTGGTTACATTCAGTCGGACATGGATGCGCCGCAACGGCGACGCGCTTACGAATGCGATATTACCTACGGCACCAATAGCGAATTCGGCTTCGACTACCTGCGCGATAACATGAAGCCCGCGCGGTGGGGCGATTCTCGCTATCCTCCTTACATGCAGCAGTGTCAGCGCGGCTTGAATTACGCGATTATTGACGAGGTGGACAACATCCTGATAGACGAAGCCCGCACGCCGTTGATCATATCCGGCCCGGCGTTCGGGGACATTCAGAAGTTCATTCTCGCCGACCGCGTGGCCCGCCAGCTCAAACCGGGCGTACATTTCGAGATCAAGGAAAAGGAGCATGCTTGTCCGTTGACCGAGGAAGGCATTCGCGAGGCGGAACGGCTGGTGGGCGTGGAAAGTTTTTACACCGCCGGCAACATGGAATGGCCCCACTTGATTGACAACGCCCTGAAGGCCCATCACCTCTACAAGCGCGATAAGCATTACGTGGTCATGCCCCACCCGGAAACCGGCGAAATGAGCGTGATCATCGTGGACGAGTTCACGGGTCGGCTCATGATCGGGCGGCAGTGGAGCGATGGTCTCCATCAAGCTGTCGAAGCCAAAGAGGGCGTGCCCATCAAACAGGAAACGCAGACCCTGGCCACGATCACCCTGCAGAACTTTTTCCGGCTGTACAAGAAAATCGCCGGCATGACCGGTACCGCCATGACCGAAGCCGATGAGTTCTGGAAAATCTACCACTTGGAAGTCGTGGCCATCCCTACTAATAAACCGCTGCGGCGGATCAATTATCCGGATGTGATCTTCCGCAGCGAACGGGAGAAGTGGAACGCCGTCGTTGAGGAAATCGTCGAGGTGCACAAGACCGGCCGACCGATCCTCGTCGGCACCGTTTCGGTGGAGAAATCGGAAAAGTTGGGGGAGATGTTGAAGCGGCGTGGGATCAAGTTTGAACTGCTCAACGCCAAGCCCGAAAACGCCGCTCGCGAAGCCGAAATCATCGCCCAGGCTGGCCGCATCGGCGCCGTCACGATTGCCACCAACATGGCGGGTCGCGGCACCGACATTATTCTGGGGGGCAATCCCGAATTCCTCGCCTGGGCCAAACTCCGCCACCAGTACCCCAGCCGACTCGATGTTCCTCCCGACGTCTGGAAGAAAACCGTCGAGGAGATCGAGGCCCAGGAGAAAATGAAGGAAGAAGGCCGCCGCGTGGCCGAACTCGGCGGCTTGCATGTGATCGGTACGGAGCGACACGAAGCCCGGCGAATTGACAATCAGTTGCGGGGTCGTGCCGGTCGCCAGGGTGATCCCGGTTCCAGTCGCTTTTTCCTCTCCCTCGAAGACGACCTGATGCGGATTTTCGCTGGCGACTGGGTCAAGAAAGTGCTCACAGCGCTGGGCATGAAAGAGGGCGAATGTATCGAAAGCCCTATGGTGAGCCGCCAGATCGCCAAGGCCCAAAAACGAGTCGAGGAACGCAACTTCGACATCCGCAAGAACCTGCTCGAATACGACGAGGTTATGGATTTGCAGCGTCGGCGGGTGTACGGCTATCGCCAGGAGTTGCTCGAAGGTGCCAACGGGCGGTTGCGCATCCTGGAAATGATGCGACAACAGATCGAAAAGGCGGTGGCTCGCTATCTGGACGAAAACTATCCGGCGGAATCGTTCGCCGCCTATGCCAGTTCGCGTTTCGGCGTGGAACTGGAAGCGGATGATTTTCGCCGTTGTAGCTTTGATGAGGCCCAGCGGATCGCCCGTGACCGTGCCCGGACCCTGGCCATTAGCCTGTTGCAGGACCAAATCGAGGAGTGCTTCAATCCCGCTGAAGATCAGGCCGACTGGAAATGGGACGCCTTCCGCAAATTCCTCCTGTCGCGCTGGAATATCCAGTGGAGCATCCGCCGACTTCAGGAAATTGGCCGCGATAATCTCGTCGAAAAGCTCCTGCCGGAAATCGAGGCGTATATCGAGAAGCTCGACTTGCAGGAAGGGGCGGCCTTTTTCGAGCCGGAGTACGGGCTGAAAAGTTTGTGCGACTGGGCCAATCGGAAATTCGTTCTTGGCCTGACGCTGGACGAGTTAAGGCACAAGGAAGCCGACGAACTGGTGCAGGAGATTTACGACCGCTGTCGGGAGATGTATCGCCGACGCGATGTGGAATTTCCGGTCCAGGTGGGTTTGGCCCGTTTCCTGCCGGAACGTTCCGCATTGGGCGTAGCCCTCAACGATCGGGCCGGATTGCTGGCTTGGGCACGGCAACGTTTTGCGGCGGCAGCAGAGTTGCTCTCCGAACACGATTTCGAACATCGGCCACGGACAGAATTGCAGAACATCCTTCTGGAAGCCAGCCGCCGCACCTATCCCGCGGATGGATTGGAGCAAATTGAGGCGAAACTGGCCGAATTCTTTGCCGACCAAGAGCACCTCCGCGACGCCGACGCCGCACGACTAGCCGACTGGGCCCGGCAGACCTTGCAACTGCAGGTGCGACCGGAAGAACTTCGCCGCCTCGATCGCAATGCCGCTCGACAGCTTCTCTGCAACGCCTTCGATGACCGCTACCGCCCCGAAATGCGCACCATGGAACGTTCCCTCATTCTCAACATCCTCGACTCCGCCTGGAAAGACCACCTGTACGCTATGGATTACTTACGGGCCGGCGTCGGGCTGGTCGGCTACGCCCAGATCGACCCCAAAACTGAATACAAGCGGCAGGGGATGAAACAGTTCGAGGTCATGTGGGACAATGTGGCCGACCGCGTTACCGATCTGGTTTTCCGCATGGAAGAAGCTGGCGACGAGGTCATGGAGACGATCTGGCACATCACCGCCACCACGCACGAATCGCCGCCCCCGGTTTTCTCCTCCGACAGTATTCGCGCTCAGCAACAGGAAGCTATCAGCGGTTCGCAACGGGGCGAGGTCAAGCGAGTCGAACCTATTCGCCACACCGTCCCGCGCGTCGGCCGCAATGACCCCTGCCCGTGCGGCAGCGGCAAAAAATACAAACATTGCTGCCTTAAGGCACGCTCTTAGAACTTCCCAGCTGCCACAACGGACTAGTCGCCAGCTCTGGACAGGATGTCCGCTTATGGCCAACCTGCTCGATGCCCTCTACGCGCTGGCCCTGATTGGCGTTAGCCCCTGGCTGCTCTGGCAGCGTTGGCGTTACGGCAAATATCGCCGCGGCTGGTGGGAGAAACTGACCGGGTGTCTGCCGCCCCGACCCGGTGACCAACCGTGCCTGTGGCTGCATGCTGTCAGTGTAGGCGAGGTGTTACTGCTGCGACCGTTCTTGACACCATTTCGCCGTCAGTATCCCCACTGGCAGGTTTATCTCACCGTGGGCACCCAAAGCGGTCTGGAGGTTGCGCGACGGCAGTTCCGCGACTTGATAAGCGCGTTTGCGCCCGGGGATTTTACCTGGGCAGTTCGCCAGGCCTTCGACCACATTCGACCGGATGTGCTCCTGCTGACGGAACTGGAACTGTGGCCCAACTGGCTGGCCGAAGCAAAACGTCGGGGCATCCCCGTGGCCGTCATCAATGGCCGCATCAGTCCCCGCAGTTTTCGCGGTTACCGCTGGCTCGGCCGCGCCTTTTCCCGTTACACTTCTGCAATCCGGCTCTGGGCGGTTCAGAACGAGACCTACGCCCAGCGTTTACGCCAGCTGCGCATTCCCCCCGAGCGGATCGTCGTGACCGGTTCGATGAAATTCGACGGCGTGGCCACAGCCCAATGCAGTCCGCAGACGCGAATGCTCGCCCAGTCGTTCGGCCTTTCTTCGCCGGACGATCCGCACAAAACCGAGCTGGTCTGGGTGGCCGGCAGTACTCAGGATCCGGAAGAACGCTTGGTTCTGCAGGTGTACGGGAAGCTGCTGGAGCGATTCCCGCACCTGCGCCTCATCCTGGTGCCGCGCCATCCCGAACGGTGTGCAGAACTGGCCCGCTGGATGGAATCGTCTGGCTGGGCAGTAGTTCGCCGCAGTGCCCTGAGGCCTGGCCGCCCGTTCCACTGGCCCCATTCGCCTTCCCCATCTATCCCAGCGTCGAAGCCTCCCATCTTGCTCGTAGACACCCTCGGGGAACTCGCCTATGTCTGGGAACTGGCCGACGTGGCCTTTGTCGGCGGCAGTTTCGGCAACCGTGGCGGACAGAATATGCTGGAACCCGCGGCCCTGGGCGTGGCCGTGATATTCGGCCCCAACGTCTGGAATTTTCAGGACATCGCCGAGCAATTGTGTCAACAGCAGGCCGCTGTTCAGGTTCGCTCGCCCGGCGAACTGGAAGCTGCCCTGGCCCAATTGCTGGCCACGCCCCAACTCCGCCGCGAACTGGGACAGCGCGCTCGCCAGTTTGTCCTCGCTCAGCAGGGAGCCGCTCGCCGCACCCTGGATGCTTTGCAACCCTTCTTCGCCAGGCCGACCGCCCAACTCCACGCCGCCTGAATTTCCGGTGATGGAACGCGGCAAGCGTGAACTCCCCCTGGCGAGATCCGACCCCCAGTCTGCTGTGCCGCTACCAGCAGCGATTCCGTTCTGCCCGCATAATGCGTTTTTCCGGTCCGACCGGTAGCGGACAAGCCCTCCGAACGCCCGTTCTTTCAAGTTGACGCGAACTTATGTGCGTTCCTGGCCGAAAATCGAACCAGCCGGATGACCGAAGCCGCGCCACTCACCCGTCCAGCAGGCACGCCCAACAAGCAGGAATGCCAACCCACTGGCCTGCGACGGCTTCCCACCGTGCCAGCCTCGCCTGCACTGCTGGGCCGACTTTCGGTGCATTTCCGGCGCCCCGGGATTATTCGGACTGTCCAGGCAAAGGAGAAAGCCTATGCGTAAACACTGGCTCATGCTGGCCCTTTTCGGATGGTGCGGTTGGGTGGCAGCCGCCTGCGCTCAGGAGATCGTTCAGCCGGTGCAACCCGAAATCGTTCTGGTGGACCATCACGCTGAAGCTAAACTCGCCCCGATTTCCTGTGCTCCCAGTTGTGCCTGTCGCCCGACATGGTGTCTGCCGCGACTTTCTCTGTCGAGTCTCTTCTGTCGTCTGCACGAACCCTGTCCGCCTTGTCCAAAGACCTGCGCCCAACCCTGTCCGGCTCCGTGTCCCAAGCCGCAGGCTGCTCCGTGTCTGGCGCATCCCGTGCGACCTCTGTTCTGCCGCGAAGCTGCCCCGTGTCCTAAACCCGTGGTCCACTGCCATGTCCAGGCTCCCGCTTGCTCACAACCCTGCCCAAGCCCCTGCCGCATCAGCCTGCTCGATCGCCTGCATGCCCTGCTCCACCGCGACCAGTGTGCACCCTGCCACGTGAGCTGTGCACCGGCAGCACCTGCCTCGCCAGCACCCGCTCCGGAAAAGGCACCACTCCCCAAACCGGCTAACTAGAACCCACACCGCTTCGCAGCCAATCCATAGCCCCCTTCGGCTGGACCGCACCCAGCTCCGCGTACATGCACACGGATAGCATTATTTGATCAGGGCGGGATCGACCGCCCTTTATTCTTTTCGCTCATCCCTTTTCTCGATCCCCTGAATAGCCTGGTTCCCTTCTTGATTGTCTGGCTTAGCATACCGCTTTTGCTCAAGTTGTCGTCGGGCGGATAACGATCTAATGCAGGGACTTTACCGGCATGTATCCCAGTCCCGGCGGGATTACTCTATGCTCGTGTCCCGGTGGCAAGTACTCCGGCCCGAACCGTGGAGAGGAATCGCCCGCTATATCCCTATTTTCGCGGGGACGATGTTATTAGGTTTTTCCCCTGTCGCCTGCACCACTGTTCGACCAATTCAGGTTACTAACCAGGTTTCGCTGGACGGCTCCGCACCCGAATTTATATCCACAGCGGTGCGCACTGACGCGACGGTTACGACCTATCAGCCCGGCCAAGCACGCGGCAGCCCACCGCAAGAGGAGTCCCTCCTTTTCCAGGGGTCGGAACTCACCTTGCAGGAGCTTATCCAGGCGGTGCTGTTGCGCAATCCAACGCTGGCAGAAATGGTTGCCGCCTGGCAAGCCGCTTCTGCTCGCGCTATCCAGGTGGCTTCTTATGAAGACCCCATGTTTCGCGTCAGCGTGGGACCAGGTTCCATCGGCTCGGATACTGTAGATTTTGCCTATCGCCTCGAACTTAGTCAGAAAATTCCCTTTCCCGGCAAACTAAGTCTGCGGGGCGAACAGGCCAGCCGCGAAGCCGACGCCTCTGCTCAGGATTACCTGGACACCCGCTGGCAACTCATTGAGGCAACGTCCTTAGCTTATTATGAGTACTATCTTGTACACCGCGCCCTGGAAGTCAATCAGGAGAACTTGAAGTTGTTACAGGAAGCACGACGCACCGCAGAAGCGCGGGTACGTACCGGGTTGGCACCTCAGCAGGATTTGCTGCAGCTGGACGTCGAGCTAGGCAAGCAGCAGGAACGTCAGTTGATGCTCGAACGGATGCTGACCGTCACTAAGGCACGGATAAATACCCTGCTGCACCGACCACCTGATGAATCTTTGCCACCTCCGGTGGCGAAGTTGCCAGTACCCCAGCGGCTGCCGCAACTGGAAAATCTCTATACTCAGGCGTTGCAGAATCGTCCCGACCTGCAGGCAATCCGACAACGTTTGGAATCCGAGCGACTAAGTCTTGCTCTCGCCGATCGGGAGTATTACCCGGACTTCGAACTTATGGCCGCCTATGATGCATTCTGGCAGGAAAAGCCTTTACGCACCCTGGTGGGCGTCGGCATGAACCTGCCCGTGCAGTTAACACGGCGTCGTGCCGCGATTGCGGAAAATGCTGCTCGCCTTGCCCAGCGCCAGGCGCAACTCGACCGCCTCACGGATCAGATTCATCTCCAGGTGCGCGAAAATTATACCCGCCTGTTGGAAAGCCGGAACATTCTCGACCTGTACGAGAAGAAACTTATCCCCGCCGCCCAGGCAAATATCCGCGAAGCGACCACCGCTTACACCACCGGACGCATTCCGCTACTTAGTCTTCTGGAAGCCCAGCGCAACTTGGTGCAATTACGCGACCGTTATTATGAAGTCCTGGCCGATTATTACCGCGCCCTGGCTTCCTTAGAGCGGGCAGTAGCCGCCTGGCTGAACCAGGACGAGCACGAAGGTTTAGAGGCCAATTGACATCACGCTGTGCCGCTATGGCATTGTCCCCGCCCCAGCGGGTTCTTGCTGTTGTTCCTGAGCACGCGTTGTGTCTGCCTCCTCCGCACTTAGCGACTGTGTCGCAAACCGCGGTTGCTGCAATTTCAGCCAGCGTGCCCGACGCACCCAGTAAAAACGCACGGGAAGAAAAATATCTACCACCTCATCAGCAATGAGCAGACCTCCTAAGACCGGCAAGGCCATCGGTGCGAGAATTTCCCCGCCTACCCCTTGCGTGAAAACCATCGGGAAAATCGCCAGGATAGCGACTCCCTCGGTGAGGAGTTTGGGGCGCAGGCGGTGGGCTGCCCCTTCAATCACCGCCTCGCGAAGTTCCTCTAACGACTTGATTTTCTCCAGTCCACCGCGCCGTTCAATGGCCTCCCGTAAATAAACGAGCATGATAATACCCGTCTCGGTAGCCATGCCAAAACATGCGATGAAACCGACCCACACCGCGACGCTGAAATTCATGGGGGGCGCATCCCAACCGTTCAGCAGCTTGGGGAACAGCCAGAGCATAAATACACCCCCGGCCATCGCCTCGGGCACGGCCAACATCATCAAGGCCGCGTCCTCAACGTCTTTATAGGTGAAATACAGGATGATAAAGATCAGCACGATCACTAGCGGAAAGGCAATGCGGAGCGTCTGGGCAGCGCGCAGTTGGTGCTCAAATTCTCCGCTCCAAGTGACACTGACGCCTTCGGGAAGCGCCACCTGTTGCGCCACCACCCGCTGTGCCTCCTCGACGAAACCTAGCGTATCCCGGCCACGAACATTGAGCGTCACTGTATTATATAGTCGCCCGTTTTCACTCTTGATCATGACCGGGCCCTCGATAATTCTTACATCAGCAATAGCTCCCAAGGGGATCAAGTTGGCGTTTTCAACGGCATGAGGCGGGAGGACACTATGCAACTGCCGGCGCTCTATTCCTTGCCGTTCCGTCAGCATATTCGTGCTGCCGGCAGAATCGTCCGTCCCGGCGGTTCCGCCTCCCATCGAGGCCTTGCTGGCACGAATCAAGAGCTGTCGGAGTTGCTCCTCGTCCTGCCGGCTGGATCGAGCTAACCGGACCACGACAGCATAGCGGTTGCGCCCATCCACGATATAAGTGGAGGCGCGACTCCCCACCACCAGTTCGATTTCTCGCGCCACTTCTTCTACGCGAATTCCGTATCGTGCCGCCCCGACGCGATCGATTCGGATTTCTACATAACCTTTCCCGACAATAGGGCTGGCAATCACATCGCTGGCGCCGGAGATCGGCTTGAGTGCCGACTCAATATCTCGGCACACCCGGTCCACCGTCTCTAAGTCCGGGCCGAACACCTTGACACCTATATCCGTGCGCACACCCGTGGAGAGCATATCTATGCGATTGATAATCGGCATGGTGAAAATGTTCGTCCAGCCCGGCACCTGCAGAACACGCTGCATCTCATCAGCTACCAGGTCGCCGTTCTTTCCGCCTTGTCGGGGCCAGAATAAGACCCACTTCCGGAAAGAATCCACCGCTTCCCGAAGAATCGCGGTCAGCGCGGCCATTTCCTGATCAGCATGCGACTCAGTTCCTGTGCCTGGCGCTGGCGTGTGGACTAAATGCCGCGAATTACTCTTGGCACGGTCCGGGGATATATGCCTGCTATCCTGGCTTAATTTCGTCAACTCCTCGATAACATACCAGGTGTACAACTCCGTACCCATATCGAATAACTCCCAGTTGATCCGATCCACACGCTCCCGCCAGGCCCGGGATCTATAGGAACACACGTCGGCGAACACGAGATCCGCCAGGTGTACCGGCTTTCCCGCTATTTCCTGTTGTGCTAAACATACTAAATACTGCCAATGATATTTACCTAACCAGCCAAACATCCCGCCCACGGCGATATAGCCGACCAGCACAAGGATTGTGACGGGCAGGCTTATGTACCAGCGCAACAAGGCTATCAGACCCAGGACGAAGAGAGCAATCAAGAGAAGTCCCAGATAAAACGCCCGGGGCAGGATGCGAAACGGATTCGGTACTGCAAGCGCCTGCGCAGCTTCGCCGATGCGTCCTTGCTGAGCTAGTCTTTCCACCACCTCTAAGGTCAGTCGGTCTATATCCTCGATGGCCGGATGCCGGGCCAGCCAGACTCCATATTCTGGAGCCAGTTCCTGGGCGAGTTGTTCGGCCAGCTGCCTTTGCGATTCCGTCGGCATAAGTTCGCCAGCCGATGATAAGGCAAGTCGTTCCAGGATATTTTCCACAGCATAACGGACTATACGTCGTGACAGTTCATCCTCGAACTCGCGATAGCGCAACAGCGCCAACTGCCGCATTATCTCATCAAAGCGTTCCAGTGCCTTCTGAGTTGCCTGGTTGATAAGGTCCTGCCGGACACTTAGATTTTCCGGGCCTGTCAGGACACCCCGATCCGTCATCAAGGAGAGGACGTAAGCAGTCTGGCGTTCGGCATCACGGAACTTCAGCACGCGATGAGGCCAGAGCTGCCGGGGTCGGAAATGGACGATGGTTTCCACCATGTCCAGCGGAGCCGGATCGGTCGGGGTGTCGGCTCGCCCCGCTTTGCCAGCTACCGATTCCACCTCCGGAAAACTTCGCAAGAGAGCGTCGCGATGTTTCAGGTCATCAATCGCCTGGTTAATACTGGCGCGGGGAACGGTGACGGGCATATCCATGATGGTACCTTCGTCTAATGGCGGTATAAACTCCACGCCGATACGATGCTTAGCATCTATATTATACATGGCCAGACCAAGTAAACTAAGTGTGCAGAAAGAGAGCACCTGCCAGTGGATCCCCTGGGTAAAAGCAACTGTCAATGCGGTTACGATGGAAAACGTAGCCAGGAAAAATACCCGCCAGGCGCTCTCCGATGCCCCGAGGCCGAACACTGCCTGAACCGGGAACAGTCCGGCCGCGAGAATCAGCATGGCGGCAAACATCCACATCACCAGGTTGCGACGCCTCAGGGCCCAGTTCAAAAACGGCTTATAAATATTGATCAAGCTGCGGACAATCCAGTTTTCCTCCTCGCTGCGTAGTCGGCCCTTGATCAAGAGAGGTATCAGGGCGGGCACGACAGTAACCGAAAGCAAGGCGACTCCAACCATTGCGAAACTCTTAGTAAAAGCTAGGGGTCGGAAATATTTCCCTTCCCGCCCGCTCAAGAGGAAGACCGGAATAAAGGACAGGAGCATGATCAGGACGGAAAAGAAGATAGGTCGGCCCACGAGTCGGCAAGCGCTAAGAACGTATTCCGTCGTATCTCCGGAAATTTTTCTTTCCCCGAATCGAGCTCGCAGGGTATGCGTCGCGTTCTCGGTCATGACAATCGCCTGATCCACTAACACGCCGATCGAGATCGTAATACCGGCCAGGGACATAATATTGGCCTGAACATCGAGAATATTCAGTTTCCTTAGAATCCACATGAGCAGGAACGAGAACAGAACGGAGAGAGGAAGGGTCACGCAAATCACAAAGACACTCCGCACATGGACGAGTATGAGAAGGATAGCCAGGGCAGCAATAAGCATTTCGTGCCACATGACATCGGTAAGGGTATGAATCGCACCCTGAATGAGTTGAGTGCGATCATAGACTGGAACGATGCGGACACCTTCAGGAAGACCGGGTTGAATTTCGCGGATCTTATCCTTGATCGCCTGGGTAATCTGCAAGGGATTTTCTCCGTGGCGCATGAGGACGACACCGCCTACGACTTCGTTACCATCTTTCTCGAAGACACTCCGCCGAATTCCCGAACCGACCTGCACCTGTGCGACTTGATGAATATAGACGGGGATACCATCGAGGTATTTGATCAGGGTGTTTTCGATGTCTTCCTTGCCACGCATCCAGCCGACACCGCGGATCAAGTATTCGGCATTGTTTTTCTGCAAGACGTGCCCGCCGGCCGGCATATTCGCCTTACTCAGAGCCATATCCAGGTCACTAAGCGTCAGGCCGTACGCGCGCAATCGCTCTGGAGATACTTCGATCTGATACTCTAAGGGCGCGCCACCGACCGCGGCGACCTGGGCAACTCCGGGGACGGCATTCAATTGCGGGATGACATAGAACTTATTCACCGCCCACAAGCTTCCGGGGTCTTGCGGATGATGGGGACCAGGTTCTAATACGTACCAGAAAATCTGGCCAACGGCGGTGGCATCCGGAGCCAGTTGGGGCACTACACCCGGAGGTAAAATGGAACCGCCTCGCACCTCATCCAGTTTCTCTAGCACACGCTGCCGGGCAAAGTAGAAATCCACGCCGTCTTCAAAGACTATTGTGATCATAGAAAAGCCGAACTCGGAAGAAGACCGAATTGTCTTTACTCCGGCCAGCCCCTGCAATTTCAAGGAAAGAGGGTAGGTGATCTGATCCTCGATTTCCGTGGGGCTGCGTCCAGTCCACTCGGTGAAGACGATCACTTGATTTTCGCTCAAGTCGGGGATGGCATCGACAGGGGTTTGCAAGACGGCATAAATGCCCCACACGGTCAGCACTGCCGCGACTAGTAAAACGAGGATACGGTTGCGTATCGAATATTCGATAATGCGTTCGATCATGGCATGCTCCTAAGTGACAAAACATTTAGCGTTTATATTGTGGCAGGCGATGGTGGGGATGCTGAAGCAAGCGTCGCACTGTAGCGAGGGTTTGCTGGGGATGATTTCGTGCCTCTTCTTCGCAACCCGGGCAGCAGAGGAAGACCGGCTGGCCGTCCAGGAGGATTTTTACCGGTGTCCCCATGCTGCCGAGACGGTTCTGTTGCTGGATGGGACAATAAAGTTGGCGAGCAGCCAATTCACGATCCGACCGTGGCAACCTGGCCAGGTTCGAGCGAATCAAGGCGTCTTCGTCCTGCGCGGCAGCAGAACGCACTGCCTCTGGTTGCTGATGGCGATGTTGCGTTCCAGCCGCGCCGAAATATATAGAGCCAGCTGCGGGATTGAGACGAGTTTCTGCATCTAATAAGAAGGCGCCTGCGGTGACGACGAGATCACCCGCCTGCAGGCCCGCTAACACGGGATAATAAAATACGCCTTGCTCGTCTTCCATGCGTGGCCCGAGTTGCACCGAAACCGCTTCAAATTCTGCAGGAGCGATCTGGCGGTACACGACTTTCTCGCGGCCAGTATCAATGACGGCAGATTCTGGTACGGCCAGGAGATAACCATAATGCAGAAGAGCCGCATCCCCCGCTGAGCTGGGGATCAATTGCAAGGTCATCAACAGTCCGTGCGGTGATAGCGGATCAGGCGACTGGACTAAGAGGGACAGGGCATACAGGAGAGCGGATTCGGTGCCGAAATGGTGCACCAGGAGAGGAATCTGCCGAGGGGGAATATTCAGTTCGACGCGAGCGGATGTGCCCGGGCGAAGCTTATGCTGGGGGTTAGGAATCTCATAACGGACGCGCACAGTACGAGTGCTCCAGTCTACGTGTGGATGGATAAAGGTCAGGAAACCCGCGAAGCGTTCGTTACCAGTAGCCTGTGTGGTGGCCACCACCGGAAGTGCCAATTGCTGGGCTTGCTGCGGGCGGTGGAAATATTCCTGGGGTGGCAGGAAAACCATGTCGTTTTCATAGACCTGTCCTTCGATCCAGACGGTGGACAGGTCGGCGAGGTCATAGAGGGGCGCACCTTCCTCTACATACTGACCTTCCTTGACATAACGCGCGATGACATGGCCTTCCATAGGGGAGCGGATTTTCAGATGGGTAGCGGGCTTACCCTGGCGGAGGATAGCGGCGATCTGATCCTCTTCGATTCCCCAGAGCCGCAGTCGTTCGAGGGCGGTCTGATAGAGCAGGTCGTTACCGCCCTGTTTGGCATCTAATAAGTTCTGCGAGGTGACGACTAATTCGGGACTATAAAGCAACGCGAGGTCATCTCCGACGTGTACCATCTGACCGGTTTCATTGATATAGAGCTTATCGAGTCGCCCCCGGACGCGAGCGGCAAGCTGTCGCAGAGTCCGTTCATTGAACTCGACGTAGCCGACGGTGGTGATTTTTTTTTGCAGGCGCGTATAGGTGACAGTCGAGGTGCGAATCCCGGCGAGAAGGATGCGATACGGAGAAAGCTGAACGCGGCTGATTACGCCTGGGGGTAATGGTTCGGGCAGCTGCAGCTGCTTTCTGCGTCGCGCCAGGGGCATGTGGCAGATGGGACATTTTTCATCGGGGCGATCGCGAACAACGCTGGGATGCATCGGGCAAAACCACTCGTACTCGCCGTCGGTTTCCTGAGCGGCCGGTGCCGGCCGGGTCCATTTGCGATAATAACCCGCGAGCGTATCCCAGTAGATGAGCACCAGAGCGATCAAGACCAGCAGCAGAATAAATCGGAGCCGGGCCAGGTTTACCAGCAGGATGAAATTCAGCCAGTAGCGCCAGCCGCGGCGTGGTGGCGTGGTGTTGGCAAGCTGGGAATTGTGTGCGGCATCGGGCAGCGTGTCGGGCATGGGCTATCCTCCGGGAGTGGTTGGCAAAAGTCCTGCTTGGCAAGTGGGACGGAAGCGCCAGGTGCGTTGGCTGCCTGGGAGCGACCCCGCCAGATGGCGAACTACTTTCCGGGAAAAAGTGTAACCGCCAGTGCTCGGGGATTCAGACACGGCGCATCGGCCGCCACGTTAGGGACGCGAAGCGTGGAGTGTAGCGGCAACGCCGGATCCCCAGGCTCGACCAGGGCGAAAAAGCAACGGCTTACAGGCGCAGGAAATGGAGCAGGAGAAACAGGGCTGTACCGATGGGCGAAAGGTGATCGGTCAGCGCCAGCCCGGAGAAATGGCCGGCCTGTGAAGGGCGATCGGTGAGCCAGTTGGCCAAGCCGGCATCGCCGAGGAGTTGATGGTAACTAAACTCGGCCTTGGGCAAAAATCCGGGGGTGAAGAGAACGGTTTTCTGGCATGGGAAGCGAGCGGGCTTGTGTTGGGGCGTGGAAATCCCGGTGGCGTTGGAGTCCGACTGGCAGAAGGGACACCCCTTCGCCAATTTGGGAAGCCGAGCGGGCTTCGGGCCGGCTTGATCGGAGGATCGGGAGATTGCACTTGCCGACGGCTGCTGGCAACAGGCGTTCTGGCAGCAACACCCGGCGGAATGCTCGACTGCTGCGGCGGTGGGACTGGTGACGATAGTGGAGCAGGTGCAAAGCAACCGGGGCCAGCAGCCCAGTAACGTGGCCAGCACGGTCGCGTAAACGACAGCGGTACGCACAAAATGGTTTTTGGGATACATCATTGCCATTATACTCCACAATTGCGGAAGCTGGCGGCCAAACCAGAAGTAGCCTGGCCAAAGACAGACGGGAGGGCTTGTCGAGCGCGAGTCGGTTCCGTACATTAGTGTGTCCGCGCAGGCGGCTGTGCGATTCGGCCAACCCGGCGCGGACATCGGCGACCGGCGGAGCCACGCGGAAATCGGCGGGCGTAATCCGCTCGGGGTAGCAGAGGCGGAAGCCATGAAAGTACGGGCCAGCGTCAAACGGATGTGTGAGAATTGCAAGATTGTCCGCCGCAAAGGTGTGGTGCGGGTGATCTGCACCAATCCACGGCATAAACAGCGGCAGGGATAAGCTGACAGCTCGCGCCTGAGCCTGCCGCAATAACCGCACAGTGAGGGGCGATTATGCCACGCGTGCTAGGCGTTGATATTCCCGGGGAAAAGGCGGTACATATTGCCTTGCGGTACATCTACGGCATCGGGCCGACCACGGCTTTGCAGGTTTGCGAAAAAGCCGGCATTGACCCGCTCCGCAAGGCCAAGGACCTGAACGACGATGAACTGAGTCGGCTCAGCGGTATCATTGACCGGGAATATGTAGTGGAGGGGCAGCTGCGGCGGCAGATTCAGCAAAACATTGCCCGGTTGAAAGACATCCAGTGCTATCGAGGGATACGTCATCGCCGTGGGTTGCCGGTACGCGGCCAACGCACGCGGACGAACGCCCGCACCCGCAAAGGGCCACGCAAGACGGTGGCTGGCAAGAAGGGTGTCAAGGAATTGCGTGGCTAAGCGACAGTGGTGCTCTCCTGGCCGACCAACGGGGGCACGCGCCACTGACCGCCACGACAAACCTCCTGTCGGTTACCCGCGCGAAGCCAACGATGGGAAGGAACTATGGCCAAGGCAACGCGAAAGAAAAAAGCCAAGCGCAATGTCACGCGAGGAATCGCCCACATCCAGGCGACGTTCAATAATACCATCGTGACGATTACGGACATGAACGGAGACGTGCTGTGCTGGGCGTCGGCGGGCACGGCGGGATTCAAGGGAAGCCGAAAGAGTACCCCCTTCGCCGCCCAGCGCGCTGCGGAAATGGCAGCGGAAAAAGCGAAAAAACTGGGGATGCGGGAACTGGAAGTACGGGTCAAAGGTGCAGGAGCGGGCCGGGAGTCGGCGATCACCGCCTTGCAGACCGCCGGTCTAGAAATCAAAGCCATTGCCGACGTAACGCCTGTGCCGCATAACGGTTGCCGGCCGCCTAAACGCCGTCGCGTATAATGACCGTTTGCCTGGCGGGCTCACACCCGCTGATCCCGACCCGGCCAGTATCCCAGTCCGCACGGGCGACCAATGGGCGGACACGCATATCCGCACCCATCGCACCGAGCAGTAGGAAAACACTATGGGACGCTATCTCGATGCTGTCTGCAAGCTGTGCCGACGTGAAGGCAAAAAGCTTTACCTCAAGGGCAGCCGTTGTTACTCGCCTAAGTGCGCCATCGAGCGGAGGAATTACCCGCCTGGGATGCACAATCGGCGAACCAAGCCGAGCGAGTACGCCTTACGGCTACGGGAAAAGCAGAAGCTGAAGCGTTTCTATGGCGTATCGCAACGCCAGTTCGAGCGGATTTTCGACATCGCCTCTCGCTCCAAAGAAAATACGGGGGAAATGCTGTTGACGTTGATGGAAAGGCGACTGGATAACATCGTGCATCGGTTGGGCTGGGCGGTCAGCCGGCGCGCTGCCCGGCAGATGGTCGCTCATGGTCATATCAAAGTAAACGGTCGGCGTGTAGATATTCCCAGTTACCTGGTCAACGTCAACGACGAGATTACGCTGCGTCCTTCGCCGAAAACCTTGCAACTGGTCAAGGACGCCCTGAGTCAGATGACGGCGAATCAGCCGCCGGCGTTTCTGGAAGTCAGCAATGGGGAAAATCCCCGCGCCAAAGTGACCCGACTGCCTATCTACGACGACGTAGACCCTAGGCTGACCCGGGAAATCGAAATCAATCCGCAACTGATCATCGAATTCACTACCCGCTAATTGGTCCCGTTGGCCGGCACTCGCCCCGGCCACTTCGGCGAATCGCTAGCCGACGCGCCCGGGCTTGTCTGGTTGTCGGGAATCTGCTAAAGCAGAGCGTGCGAGCGTAACCCCTTTTGGGGCACGGCGGGCTTACTCGGGAGCTAAGACGGCAGGGAACGGCTCTTGCCGTTTAGTACGGCGAGCTTGCCGCTGCTGTCGGTGTATGGGGATTACACCAGGGGCCGAAAGAAACGGCGGATGCAGGCTCGCTCAGGAGGTCGGGCCCCGGCGAGCGAGACAATCCGCGGAGGGAAACAGGTATGCGAATTCGCTGGCGTGGTCTGGAGCTTCCCACCAAGCTCACCTGCGATCGGTCAACCTTGACCGACACCTACGGCAAATTTTACTGCGAGCCATTTGAGCCAGGCTTTGCTGTCACCATCGGCAACAGTCTGCGACGGGTGTTGCTGTCCAGTCTAGAAGGGAGTGCGGTAACTCGCGTGAAGATCGAGGGCGTACCCCACGAGATCACGACCATCCCCGGCGTAGTCGAGGACGTAACCGACATTATCCTGAATATCAAAAGCCTGGTGGTCAAGAATACCAGCGACCAGCCGCAAACCATTTCCATCAAACGGGAAGAACGCGGGGTGGTGAAAGCGGCCGATATCATTACGACCGAAGCGGTGCAGATTATCAACCCTGAACACATCCTCGCGACGCTGACGGAAGATGTCCGCTTTTACGTGGAAATGACGGTGGAAAATGGTCGCGGCTATCGCACTGCCGAAGAAAACGCCGGGAAAGATCGGGAAATCGGCGTGATTCCGCTGGACGCCAGCTTTTCGCCGGTGGTGCGGGTTCGCTTCAGCACGGAAGAGACGCGAGTCGGCCAGCGGACGAACTACGAACGGCTGATCCTGGAAGTGTGGACGAACGGGACGGTGACGCCGCAACTCGCCATCGTCGAGGCCGCCAAAATCCTCCGCAAGCATCTTAACCCCTTCATCGAATACACCGACCTGGGGCCGGAAGCCCCGGCCGTCGAAGAGCGAGCCGAGATGCCTCCGGGGCCGTTTGTAGACCTGGAGCTGATGCGCAAGCTCGATATGAGCACTTCCGAATTCGGGCTGGATTTGCGCGTGTGCAATACGCTGGAGTCGCACGGCATCCTGACGATTCGCGATCTCGTCTCGCACACGGAAGAGGAATTGCTGCAAATCCGCAATTTCGGAGAAACGACGCTGAAGTACGTCAAGGACAAACTCGCCGAGGCCGGGCTCCATCTGGGCATGAAAGTACCTGGAGCACGCACCAGCTGAATCGAGGCATCTCGGCAGGAGCGGTGGGCTGACCGCCCCACTCCGGAAGCCTCGATGCGCCGCTCTCGAGTACCGGAGAAAGACCACCATGCGCCATCAGAAAGCGGGTCGCAAACTCGGACGCAATGCCGCTCATCGCCGCGCCCTGATGCGCAACCTCGCCTGGGCGTTGTTCGAGCATGAGCGGATTGTCACCACCGTAGCCAAGGCCAAGGAACTCCGCCGCTTCGTCGAGCGGATTATCACTATCGCCCGCAAAGATACCCTGCACGCGCGTCGGCTGGTGCTGGCACGCATGGGCGGGAAAAAACGCGTCTGGATTCAAGACAAGGACGGCCATGAAATCGAGGTGGACCTGTTCCAGAAATTGTTCCGCGAGATTGCTCCGCGTTACCGCGATCGGCCCGGGGGTTATACCCGCGTGGTCAAGCTGACGCAACGACGGCTGGGGGATGCCGCTCCGAAGGCGGTCATCGAACTGGTCAAAGAACCTCACGAACCGAAAGAAAAACGCCAGCCACCCGCTCCCGACCTGGTGCGCCCGCAGGTGACCGAGTCGCCGAGCCCGTCATCACCGGCCAGTGCATCCGAGTCGGCTCCCGAGGTGCCCTAACCACGCCTACTTCGCTCCCGGCTACCACGACAGGCTGCTGCCCGCTGCGTTCGTAACCCCCGCACGGCAATTGATCTCTCGGGCTGTTGTCACGGGCCCCCGCTGGCTGTGTCATGTCGGTACAGGATCACACGCACCCGCTCGAGCGTAACCAGGCCTTCGGTGATCAGCCCGTCTAGGTAAGGCAGGAAGTCGGCAATCTTTTCTGGCCGATCAACAATCTCGATGACCATAGGCAGGTCTTCGGAGAGGCGGAGGATTTTGGCGGTGTGAATACGGCTGCTGGCACCGAAACCGAGCGTGCCCTGCAAGACGGTCGCCCCTGCCAATCCTCGGCGTCGCGCTTCCTCGACGATCACCTCGTACAAAGGGCGTCCGAAATAGCGGTCGCTTTCGCCGATAAAAACCCGCAGCAATTCTGCTTCGCCGGTCAGTTTCACACCCGCATCCCCGTAGGCCACCTCGACAAGTCCGCTCATTCTCCCACCATCTTTTTAGGCGAGTTAGAGCCATTGCACCAGAGCGACGCCCAGTCGTAAACCGAGCAATCCGCAAACCAGCTGGCCGACCACGTTGGCGCTGACGTACCACCACTGGCCGTCGCGCAGCAAGTTGTCGGTCTCGAAGACGAAGGTGGAGAAGGTCGTAAACGCCCCCAGGAAGCCGACGAGCACTATGAAGCGAACGTCGGCGCGCAAAACGACCCGTTGCTGGCCGAGTTGCCAGACCATGCCGAACAGGAAACATCCCAGCACATTCACCGCCGCCGTTCCCCACGGGAACGAGCCGTTGATGTAGCGGTGCACCAGGCCGGATATGCCGTATCGCGCCAGCGTGCCGAGGCTACCGGTCAGGGCCAGCCACAATACTTTTTCCCAAATCGCCATGCGTCGCCGTCTCCGAATCTGTAGGGGTCTTACGGCGCAAGGTGCCCTGTTGACGACCGGCTGCCGATCGCCGCTATTTCAGTCGCGGCCAGCTGCGCTGGTGCTCTGGCGATGGACCATGCCGAGCCGTGCTGGAAACGCTGGCCAGGTCGACGGGCGAGGGCGAAGGATCGGCTGTCAAGTTGCCGACGCAGTTATTCTGATGGTGAAAGAGTCTCGCTTACTCGATTACGCACTCGCTAGCAGGTGAGTTCGAATGAGCGGTATGAAGAATTGGCGAAGAACTCGCGGAGAATCGCAGGCAGCTGATACGCGGGGCAGTTCCGTTTGGCCTGATCCATTGCATGGTGGCGGTCAACCGGTGCACGGGGGCGGTTAAAATGTCAGGACATCGGCCACGCCTGCAGAGCGCTTCAAGCGGCGATGCGAGGAAACATGTCGGCGATACGATGGGAATTGCTGGCACGCGACGGACGAGCCCGCCTGGGTCGGCTGACGACACCGCATGGTGTTGTGGACACACCGGCCTTTATGCCGGTGGGCACCCGAGGCACCGTCAAAGGTTTGTTGCCGGAGCAACTCCGGGCCGCCGGAGTACAGATGCTGCTGGCCAATACCTACCATCTCGCCTTACGCCCCGGTGCGGAAATCGTAGCCCAACTCGGTGGGCTGCATCGTTTCATGGCCTGGCATGGGCCAATACTGACCGACAGCGGTGGCTACCAGGTGTTCAGTCTGGCGGGGATTCGGCGATTGAGTGACCAGGGTGTGGAATTCCGCTCGCCGGTGGATGGCAGTTGGCTCCTGCTGACGCCGGAAAGGGCCGTGCAGATTCAGGAACTGCTCGGTTCGGACATCGCCATGTGTCTGGACGAATGCCCGCCGTTTGACGCTGGCGAAGCCGTGCTCGGCCAGGCGGTCCGTCGCACTTGCCACTGGGCGGAACGCTGCCGCCAGGCCCATCGTCGAGCCGACCAGGCCCTTTTCGCCATCGTGCAGGGCGGCTTGAATCTGGAACTGCGTCAGCAATGCGCTCGGGCTCTGGTGGCTCTGGATTTCCCTGGTTACGCCCTGGGGGGATTCAGCGTGGGCGAACCGCCGGACTGGATGTATCCCGTCCTAGCCGCCACGGCAGAATCGTTGCCGGAAGACAAACCCCGCTACCTGATGGGCGTAGGGCGACCTCAGGACATCCTGGAGGCAGTAGCAGCGGGCGTGGACCTGTTCGATTGTGTGCTGCCGACACGCAATGGGCGTAATGCTCAGGCCTTTGTCCGCACCGGGGTACTGCGACTGCGCAACGCCATCCATCGCACCGACCCACGCCCCTTAGACGAAGATTGCCCTTGCCCCGCCTGTCGGTATTACAGTCGCGCCTATCTGCACCACCTTTTCCACGCGGAGGAGATGCTCGGGCCCATTTTGTTATCGCTGCACAACGTCACGTTCTACCAGCGGCTGATGGCCGAAATTCGGCAGGCGATCGCCAGCGGACAATTCGCCCAATATCGAGCGGCTCGGCTTGCCCAATATTGCCTGGACAATTAGGATAAGCTGACCGGTCTCGGTAATCGGCTAATAGCGGATGGCGAACAGGCGATTGCTCTTGTTAGCCCTGGCGAGCTAACGCTCGCTGCTCCTGAGAGTCGCTCGCGTAGCCGATCGTGCCTGCCGCTTCGCTGCCTGAGTACCACCACCGGTGGGCATACGCTCACCGCTCGCAAAGGATCGGGAACGGCAGGTGCAAACCCCTAGCGAATTCGAGGTGTCTTTTACATGGCTGTCGCCGGCGTGCTGCAACTTTCCGCGGACTTCGCCCTGACCATGGTGGCTAACTTGCTGGCCCAGGAGCAACCCAATCCGCTGGGCAGCTGGGGATTCTTCGTTCCCATTGTCCTGACCTTCGTTCTGTTTTGGTTCCTGTTGCTGCGACCGGCGCAGAAACGGGAAAAAGAACGCCAGCAGATGCTGGCTTCCATCCGCAAACATGACGAAGTCATCACCGCCGGCGGCGTCATCGGGCGTGTCGTGGGCATCCACGAGAAAGCGGAAGGGATCGCGGGCGGCGAGGATGTCCTTCGTATCGAGGTGGATAACGGCACCCACCTGCGGGTGCTACGCTCCATGATTATCAAAGTCCGCAGCAAAGAGGACACCTCCGCACGCAAGCCTGACGAATCGGCCAGCGACGCGAAGAAGAGCTAACCAGCAACCCCGGCGATAAGCTGGCCCTCTCCCAGAGGGAGACGGAACACCACAGCGGTGGACGCCAGACCACCGTGGATAACGAGAGCGGTGGGCATCAGACCACCGTGGAGGAAAACGAATGCTACGACGGTTCTTCTGGCCGATTGTCATCTGCGTGGTGCCGATGGTAGTGTCGGCCTGGATTGTGACTGCGGCGACGCTGAACATGCTGGATCCGCAGTCGGAGGGTGGTTTGCATTTCAATATGGGCGTGGACCTGGCCGGCGGCACCATCTTGGTGTATGAGGTAGATCGCGACTGGTGGTACAACCGTCTGAGCGAAAATGAGCGGGCCGAGTTCGACAGCACGCGTCTGGCCAATGCTCTCAAACGCCGCATTGATCCCGCCGACTTGCAGCAAATCACCATTCGCCCCATCCAGACCACGCCGCCGCGGGTGGAAATTATCCTGCCGCTGCGTCCTGGTCGGCAGCAGACCGACATCGAGCGTGTCAAAAATGCCATCGGCCAGGTCGGCAAGCTGGAGTTCCGACTGGTGGCGGACCTCCGCGACCGCGACATCAACGGACGGGAGATCGGTCGGGAAGTGTTCAAACGCGTTCAGGAAGCCGTCCGCGACTTCACCCCCGACGAGCATAACCTGCCGCCCGTCCCGGCCGATTATCCTGCCTTGCCGGAACCTTCCTTGCTGGAATGGGTAGAACTGGCCGAGAACGTGGTGCGGGAACTCACCAAGCCGCGCGATGGCCAGACGGTTCGCCTGCCCGATGGTTTCCAGGAAGATCGCAACATCGCCTTCTACCACGCCAACGCGGTCAAGCGCCACTTTCTGCTCACCCGAAAATTTGCCAACGAATCCCTGGCGCCCGTTGGGGAAGACCTGGCCGCTGTCTGGAAAGGCCCGGGCCGACATGGCGAACTCGTCGTGCATTTCAGTATGAAACCTCAGGGCGCCGAAAAGCTCTTCGCGCTGACCGAGCCGGTCGGCCACCACATGGCCATCATCCTCGACAACAAGGTCTTCTCCTATCCGGTACTGCAAGCGCGGCTGCGCGATGGCGGAATCATCGAGATGGGCGATCTCCGCGGCAAAGAACTCCGCGAGAAGGTCGAAGAGCTGGTGCAGGTGCTGCAATCCGGTGCATTACCGGCCACGCTCAACCGTGTCCCGGTCAGCGAAATGAGTATAGGGCCGGGGCTGGGCCAGGACACCATCCGTGCCGGACGGAACGCGGTGATTTTGTCTTTCCTGGCTGTGGTCGCGTTCATGGTCATCTACTACCGGTTTGCCGGGCTGGTGGCGAGCGCTGCCCTGCTGGCCAACTTGCTTCTCACCGTGGCTTTCATGGTCTTTTTCAACGCCACCTTTACGCTGCCCGGTCTGGCTGGCCTGGTGCTCATGCTGGGAATGGCCGTGGATGCTAACGTCCTCATCTACGAACGCCTCCGGGAAGAGCGCGACCGCGGGGCCTCGCTGATTCTGGCCTTGCGCAATGGCTATGAGCGGGCTTTGCCCACCATCCTCGATACCCACCTGACCAGTATCTTCACTGCCGTCGTCCTTTACGTCGTGGGCAACGACCAGTTGAAAGGCTTTGGGGTAAGCCTGACCGTCGGCCTGATCATCAGCCTGTTCACCTCGCTGTACATGACCCGCGTGATCTTCAATATCTGGCAGTATCAGGGCTGGCTGAAAACCCTCAGCATGCTACGCTTCTTCCATCAGCCGAACATTGATTTCATGCGGGTTCGCTATTACTGGTTCCCGGCAACGGCGCTGCTTTCGATTGTGGGAATGGTCGTTTTCATCGTTCGCGGCGAAAAGGGCCTGGCCATTGATTTTACCGGCGGCACCGGCTACCACATCGTTTTCCAACAACCCAAACCGATTGAGGAAGTTCGTCGGCGGCTGAGTGAGAACGAGATTTTGCCCGACGTGACCGTAGATGCCCTGTACCGGGGCGGAGAAACGGCTGGCAACACCCGCGAATTCATCATCCGCACCACCCTGCGCCGACCCGTTCAGGACCCCAGCGGCCGAACCCTGATGGTCTTCGATCCCGAAGAGGTCAAACGCCGCGTCCTGCAGACCTTCGGCGACGAGCTCGATTATGTGCAGGTGCGCGCGGACGTCAAGGAGCTCAAGGACGAAAGCGGCTATCGCTGGCAGATCGAATTGACCGATAGCGATCCGCCTGTGCCAGCAGAAAAATTGCGCGGTATCGTGGCGGCAAGCGAGACGCCAACGCTGGCGCAATTGCGTCAGGGCGATGTCAATCGTATCTTCGCCGTGACCAGCACACGCGTCAGCGGCGTGGTATCCCGATGGTTTGCGGATCGCCAGGTGCCCAGGCCCGACCAATATTTCACCGTACAGGATGTTGTCCGTAGCGAAGTGACGCCCAACGGCGAGCCGGGCTGGCGACCGCTAACGCTGCTCCGAGTGCGTTTCCCGGAAACCTGGACGCAGGACAACCCGGAACCGCTCGTGCAATTCCTCGTCGAATCGCTCAGCGGACCGAAATCCGAACGCCTCGAAAACTTCGACAGCCAGGTGGCGCGGGAAGTGCAATTGACCGCTCTCCAAGCCATCGTCCTGAGCTGGCTGGCGATCATCGGCTATTTGTGGTTCCGATTCGGCAACTGGACGTTTGGCGTGGCCGCGGTGCTTTGCCTCATCCACGACGTCCTGTTTTCCGCGGGACTGGTGGGAATGGCCTCGTATTTCGCCGAATATTTCCCCACGCTCGCCAGCTGGCTGCTCCTCGAACAGTTCAAAATGGACCTTTCGGGCGTGGCGGCACTGCTGACGCTGATCGGCTATTCCGTGAACGACACTATCGTCGTCTTCGACCGCATCAAGGAGGTGCGCGGCAAGAGCCCAATGCTGACTCCGCAGATGATTAACGCCAGCGTCAACCAGATCCTCAGCCGTACCATCCTGACCTCCTTGACCGCATTTCTGGTGGTAGTGGTGTTGTATTTGATTGGCGGCCCCGGAGTGCATCTGTTCTCGTTTATCATGATGGTCGGTGTAGTAATCGGCACCTACAGTTCGATTTTCGTAGCCAGTCCGCTGCTGCTGATCCTCGGGGAAGGCAAACCAGCAGAACCGGTTCGCACCGCTGCAGCCGCTCGTGCCTGAAGCCCGATACCTCGGCCGTGATTCACTCAGCACACGCGCCTTATGCCCAACACCTCTGCCCTCGTTCCCTCAGCACAGAAGCGGACTGCCGGCTCTGTGATTTGGCCCAACCAGATACCGATAGCTCTGCCGCGATTCACTCGGCACAGAAGCCGCGGACGTTCTCCCGCTGTGCGTCGCGAAGCAAACTTGCAACCGTGATTCCGCACCCGTTCGGAGACCGACGCCACACACGGAACCAAGAGCGGCGGGCGTAAGCCCGCCGTGGTTCGGCAACCGCATTGGCAAGGGCACTACCGTACACATCGGCGCACCATCGTCGCGCGCCAGGAGGGGCGGACGTGAGCCCGCCGGGCGTCGGGGAACGCACGTGCCCCGACGCTACCGCGATGGTTCGGGAGACTGCCGCCAGCGCGATGACGAACGCCGTTGCAGGCGCGTTCTCGTAACCACGGCGGGCTTACGCCCGCCGCTCTTGAGGCTGGGCGTGATGGGCGTTTCCGAATGTGTGCCGTATTCCCTGGAAGTTGTTTGTGAGGCGGAGAAAAGGTCAGCAGGAGGTCAGCTGAGAATGCCCCAGATGATGTTGCCCTGGACGAGTTCGCGGGGCTGCTTGAGGTGGTTGTACTGAATCATGTGCGGGTCGAGGCCGACGCTGTGGTAAATCGTGGCCAGCAAATCGCACGGATGGACGGGGTTCTCCAGCGGTGCGGAAGCGGTCTTGTCCGACTTGCCGTAGACGAAGCCGCGTTTGACGCCGGCGCCGGCAATGACAGCGGTGAAGCAATACGGCCAGTGATCGCGCCCATCGGCACTGTTGCCGTTGCCGGAGGTGCTGACGCCACGCTGAGGACTGCGGCCAAATTCGCCGACGGCGACCACCAGCGTCTCGGACAGCAACCCGCGTTGATCGAGGTCTTCCAGCAGAGCTGACAATCCCGCATCCAGCATGGGCGCCGACAGTCGTTTCATGCGATCTGGCAGACCGACGTGGTGATCCCAGGAATGGAGGTCGGAGTTGGCGATTTTCGGCCAGTTGACCTCGACGAACCGGCAACCGGCCTCCACCAGGCGACGTGCCAGCAGACAGCTCTGCCCGAAAGTGTTTCGGCCATACCGGTCGCGTAAGCTGGCTGGTTCCTTGCTCAGGTCAAACGCTTCGCGAGCCCGACCGCTGACGATGAGGCTGAACGCCTGCTGATAGTAGGCGTCCGGGTTATACCTGGCGACGGCACGTTCGAGTTCGGGCAGACTTTCGTTGACCAGCTGGCGGAGACTGGCGCGGCGGGTGAGCCGTTCCGGCGACAGTTCCACGCGGATTTTCAGGTCATCCACGCGGATGCGGTCCATCTTGTTCATGTCGTTGTCGTCGCCGGGCGGGAACAGGTAGTAGGGGTCGTAGGCTTTGCCCAGGAACCCGGCCGTGCCCCCCTTATTGATGACGTTGGATTCCTGCAACGGCCGGGGCATCATCACAAAGGGAAGCATCGGGACATCGGGCGGGCGATACTTGGCGATGTTGCAACCGATGTGCGGGAAGTCTTTCGGGCTGGGGGGTTCCAGCTGACCGGAAGGGCTGACTTTGTCCGTGGTGTAACCGGTCAGCATCTGGTAAATCGCCGCCGTGTGATTGAACAGCCCCACCGGCGTGTAGCTCATCGTGCGGATGAGCGTGACTTTGTCGTTGACCTGCGCAAATCGCGGCAATACTTCGGTAAACTTTACCCCAGGAATTTTGGTATCAATCGCCTGGAAGACACTGCGGACGTTATCGGGGACGTTGTCCTTGGGGTCCCAGAGGTCAATGTGACTAGGTCCGCCCTGCAGGTAGAGCAGGATCACGCTTTTGGCTCGGCCGAAACCAGGCCCGCCACCGTTGGTTTTGGCCTGCGCCTCGGCGCGAAGCACGTCGGCCAGGGTGAAGCCGGCTAGGGATAACCCGCCAATGCGGAGCCAGTCGCGGCGAGTCATGCCGTCGCAAGTCGCTGCCACAGGACCAGGAATCACCAACATGACGCTTCCTCCGTTTACCTGGGGGTCTTCGTCTCTGCCTTGCAGGCGGGCATGCGTCGTCCTGGCAGCCGAACAACGCCGTGCGGGGATTTCGTCAGACGATCCATCTGCCGCATCGCTCGTCGGTTCTGTCGGCAGACAGCTCATCAATTTTATCTTATCGAATCTCCGGGCGACTGGCAAGCAGAAAAAGAGCTCAGCCGCTCTGTTTAGCGAATGAAGCAGAATTCCTTGGCGTTGATGAGCGACCAGAGGATATTTTCGTAGGCGGTCTTGCGATTTTGCGGGCCGAGTTTTTCGATATGTTCTAACGCGACCTGCAATTCCTCGGCTTGCGGTTTGCGAGCAAAGGCCCAGAGGTACATTTCCTCGACCTTGCTGCGTTCGTCGCGGTTGGTCTCGCGGGCGAGCAGATCGGCCCGGCCACCGCCGCGAGTCAGCTTGCTCTGAATTTCGTCGGAATTGAGCAAGTGCAATACCTGGGCGAGATTGGCATCGTTGACGCGTTCGCACTCGCAGGCGCTCGCACGAGCGGGCTTGCCGAAGACGCTCAGGAAATAGTTGGTGTAGGTTTCATCCGGCAGCATGATGGCACGGTTCGGAGCATGGCGATCCTGCGGCAGGGAGTTGAATTGACCTGGCGCATGGAGCACCTGATTGACTGCATCGTAGAGCACCTCCGCGGTCATCCGCTGTGGATAAAAGCGAGCGAAATTCCTGCGGTCGAACTTGTTCGACTCGTTGGGCTGGCTGCTGAGTTGATAAGTTCGGCTCTTGCAGATGGTGCGGATCAGGTGTTTCAGGCTGTAGCCGTGTTCGACGAAATCTCGGACCAGAGCATCCAGCAGGGCCTCATTGCTGGGCGGGTTGGTGATCCGCATGTCGTCCAGCGGGTCCACGATGCCGCGACCGAAGAAGTGTGCCCAGTAACGGTTGACCACGGCCCGGGCAAAGAAAGGATTGTCCGGACGTGCCAGCCAGTCGGCGAGTTGGCGACGGGGGTCTTCGCCGGGTGGCACGGGGATAACTTCGCCGTCGAGTGGCTTAATCTGCGCTGGCTGACCGGTGCGTTTGTTTATCACATTACCGTCTCGCTGCACCACCACGACGAAACGATCGCGCTGCTGGCCATTCGGCTCCTGACCCGGCAGCAACACGTTCCTGCGCTGCACCCGAGCGAAGAACGCTGCCAGTCCCCAGTAATCATCCTGGCTCCATTTCTCGAACGGATGATGATGGCATTGCGCACAGGCAAGCCGCAATCCCAGAAACACCTGGGCGAGGTCATCCACAAACTGGCTCGGCTGTTCGATTTCCTTGTACCAGACCACGGGCGGATGGCTCTCTTCATTGCCGCTGGCACAAAGAATGGCACGGGCGAATTCGTGGTAGGGCATATCCTGCTGGAGAGCCTGACGCAGCCAATCGTGGAAGGCAAACGTTCCGAAAGCGCGACCGGGATCGCCCCGGCGTTTGACGCGGAGAATATCCGCCCATTTGTTCGCAAAGTAATAGCCGTACTCCGGTCGTTCCAGCAACTGGTCAATCAGCTGGTCGCGTTTGTTCGGATTGGCGTCGGCAAGGAAGGCCTGCACTTCCGCCGGCGTCGGCAACGTACCGCAGATCTGCAGAGTAGCGCGGCGGATGAATTCCTCATCGCTGCAAAGCGGCGAAGGAACCAGGTTAAGCTCCCGCCATTTCTGTGCCGTGTGCACATCCACCAGCGTTTTCGGTTCGAACGACCAGCCGGGCGGTGCCGTGGGCAAAGGCACGGCCACGCGGAACACCGTCACATGCCCCTGATAGCGAACCATGATGGCAGCGTCGCCGGCAGTGGTGAACGTCTGCACCAGCCCCTGACTGTCCACTCCGGCCACTTCCGGGTCGTTGCTTTCGTACTGAGCGCGGGCGGTTACGTCTTCGACCGTACCATCGCTGTAATGCGCCAGCGCCACCAGTTGCTGGCGGGATTGCTGCGCCAGGATGCGTTTCTCCGGAAAGACGCTCACCCGCACCACGACCGGATCGCTGGGTCGGCCCCAGGGCATGCCCGCGATGATCCAGCGGCGGATCAGGCGATACTCTTCGGAATCTTTGTCCAGACGCTTACCACCACCATGCGGCATCTGACCGGTCGCTTTCAAGAGCAGCAGACTGTTATCCGGTGCTGCCGGGAAAACGCGACGGCCCCGGGCTTCCTTGACGATCGCGTTGTAATCAATCTCCGGCTCGAAACCCAGAAGCGACAATTTGAAACCGTTTTGCCCGGTGGATTTGCCATGACAGCCCCCGGCGTTGCAGCCGAATTTGGTGAAAATCGGCACTATCTGATTAGGGAAGTTGATCGCCAAGGGCTCTCTGGTGTGGCTGACGGTTACCCGCAGGCGGGCGTTTTTGTCCCCATAGCGGGCTGTTACTTCCGCTTGGCCATCGGCCAGTGCTACCAGTCGGCCGTTGCTTACCTGCACCAACCGGGCATCGCTAAGCTGCCATTGGACGGCGTGGGTAACATCCGCCTGCCGACCGTCGTTCAGATCTGCCGTTACCACGACCTGGGCCGTTGCCTGTTCGCCCTGCAAGCGCACTTCCGTGGGATACACACTCAGCGCTCGAATCTGGGCCGGCGGTGGCAGCGGCGTGGTTTGTGGATTCGGCTCAGCTGCCGAACCCCGCGATACACTCAGGGCCAGCATCGCCAGCAACCCGAGCCCGCTAACTGGCCATCGCCCTACCGCGTCGCCGAGCGACCAGCAGCACCGTCGCCGCTGGCTCCCGCCGGACAATCGAGCCCAAGTATTCGGCTTCGCGAGCGACTGCGATTCCGGGTGGATTTGGCGCATACTCAGCCCCCCTTGGCCACGACTGGCTGTACCAGCCGCTTAGTGTGGTGCGGATGTTGGCAGCGTCTCGGCAGGAATTCGGTTTCGGCAGGCGTCAGCAGGCGGGTCTAAAATTCGGTCGAGTTCGGATTCTGTCCATGCGCCAGCAGATGCGCAACGGTCTCTGGCTTAGTCCATGATAGCAACCCGGGATGGCCTCGTAAAGCCCGCCGACAACAATTGGGCAATTTTGTGTTTTGTGGCCCTGGTAATTATTGGGCGCGGGATCGACTGCCCGCTGGCGAACCGGCAATCGGTACTCCGGTCGGCAATGGTCGCGCTGCTACCGCATAACCTCGCTGACACGCCCAGTCACGTAAACCGCGATACAGCACGATACTTTCCGGATACACGAAAAAAGTCAGCACCGCGCGCTGCGGACTCACCGGGGTCAGCCAGCGGCGAAAGGCGGACTGCTCCTGCAGCGCTTGTTCCAGCGTTTCTCCGCGAATTTCGTGGCGCGGCAGTAACTCCCAGTAGGCCAGTCCCGCGGAAAAATAGCGAGGTTCCGCTGGCCCCTGCTCGCGGAACAACCAGTCCAGAGGCGAGTCGGCCAGGCGTACGATGTGATATTTCAGGGCAAACTCCCCGCGACCGGCTGTCTGCCCTTCCACCGACCAGCGATACCGCAACGATTCCAGGTGCTGGGGCAATTCCTGCCGCACTTCCTCCAACAATCCCGCCAGATCGATCGGCGTTACCCGCTGGTTCCGGCATTCGAAGTACACCTCCTCGGAAACGACCGGTCGGCTCACCGGCAGCCAATAATGCAAGGCCCACACTTGCCGCCGTCGCATCTGCGACGCCATTTCCTTTTCTCGCAGTTCGCGCCACTTTTGCTCCAGCACCCGCGCTTCCTGCTCGGCTTGTTGCAGCATTTGCCGCTGCCGCTGATACTGCCGTTGCCCTTGCGTGCATTGCTTTTGCCCGTGCTGCAACTGTTGTTGCAGTTCCGCCAGTTGCTGTTGCTGTTCCCATTCGGTCTGCGCTGCGGATTCCAGTTGTCCGCGCAGGGATTGTACTTGCTGTCGCGCCGATTCCAGCCGCTGGAAAATCTGTGCGGTCGGCGGCGTTGTGGAAGCAACTGGCGAGGTGGCGCTAGGCAGTGGCGTCACTGCGTTTTCATTGCTCGGGCAGATCGCCTCGCCTGGCCAATGCCGGATTTGTGCCGCCAACAGCACCACCAGGATCAGCACGATGCCCACCAGATTGCTCAGTACATCCAGAAACGAATCCGAGCCGAATGCCAATTCCGTTCGCCGACGCATATCCCGCTCCTGGCTCCGTGCTCTGGCAAGAGAAGCGTTTTATTGAAACCGCATGGTGCTCGGCCCGGGCGTCCGGGCGGGATTCAGCGGTCGGCAGGCATCGGGCGCTGCCACTCCACTTGCCACACCCAACCGTCTTGCGCCAGCCCAGGCGCCAACTCGTAGTAGAGGCGCGTCCCTGCAGGCTCGACCTGGACCCGCAATTCCGCCTCAATCCCCGCCCGCGTGCAGAGCTCACGCCAGTTCCGTAAGTCGCTGAGCAAGGACTGCAATGCTCGGGCTTCGGCAAGGATGCGATAATTCCGCGGCGTTCCCAGCCATTGCACTGCGTCTTCGCGACATTGCAGCGTCACGACGGCCCCGTCAGTTCCCTTCGTCGCCAACGTCCTTCGGGATCGATCAGCATGAGCTGTCCCCAGCGGACCCGCTTTTGCCGAGGGCACCTCTCCCGAACCCGGCTCGCGGCTCACCACCTGCGCCCTTGCATCGCTGTTGTCGAGTGCACCAGGAGGATCGCTTCCCGAGCCTGCGTAAGCTTGCTCACCGGTACGATTAGTAGGCCCGCGGCGAGATAATACCTGGCCTGGCTCGCGCCAACGTTGAGCCGAGGTCTCCATCAGCGGAACCTCTGCACACACCGCTGGCGGAGCCTTCCCCGGACGATCCTGCGCTGCCAATTCCCCATATTCCATCCGCCAATCTTCCGGCACCAACTCATAACCGATATCCCAATCGGTATCCTCCAACCATCTGGGCACTAAATAATGCAAGACAAACCCGCTTGGCCGAACCAGGAGCAGGATATACGGCCGATCGTTATCGCTCAATTGTTGCCGTGCTTGCAATACTGCCTGGCGAAACTGCTGGGCGGCATTCTCATCGTTGGCGGCAATAGCCAGACCCGTCGCCACAAATACTGCCCGATCGTTCACCGCTTCCACCACGATGGGCGGACGCCAGGTCCCGCCCTGAGACGGATGCGGTACCAGCTGGTAAACCGCTTGCAATTTCTCCAGGGCCTGCCCAGGCGTTTGAACTGTGGCCTCTAACATCCTGGCCAACTCCCGTTGTCTTTCGACCAGCATTTGCCGTCGCGATATTAGATATTGAAATTCGGCAATCCAGGCCTCGGTTTGCAGCCGCTGCCTAATATTGGCCCGTTCGACGACCTGGCATTGGCGACGTATAGTCTGGCAGCGCTGTTGATACCTGGCCAACTCATCATCTAAGTATCGGGCCGATTGCTCTATGTGCCAGAGTTCCTCCAGCAGCAAGACGGCACGTATATCCTCAGGTACCGACGGCGTGGCAGTTCGTGCTTCCTCGCGATTGGGGTTTCGACCACCGGTCGCCGCGTCCGATTCTCGGCTCTGCCGTGCCTGCTCCGTCAACACCAGCAGCAGCAAGCTAAGACTGCCGAGCGTACACAGTAATACCGACAGGAACGGGAATAAATCCAGGCGTGGTGGCCCGTGGCGAGACATGAGTCCTCAGGCGGCGCGGCTGATCTCAACCCGACTGGTCAGCAGATGCACCGCTGCGGTCAAGCTATGAACGGCTTTATTGAGCATTTCCGCCTGGGCCAAGCTTTGCAAGGTTTGATGCAGACTCGCTTGCAATTGCAGGATGCGTTCCTCACCGGCTAAACACTTCGCCGCCTGCCGCTGTGCCTCGGCAAGCTGATTAGATAAGTGTACTAAATTACACGCAACATCCCGCCCCGCATCTACAATAGGTTCGCTCAGCGCCAGCAGTTGCCGTTGCCGGGCATCGCAGTCGTGCTGCCATTGTTCCTGAGTTTCGCGGAAAGTCTGCCGCCAGCGTTCCATTTCGGCACGGATATAACGACAGGCTTGCTCGATATGGAGCTGCCATTGTTCGGCAAAGGCTTGTAGCCAGTGGTGCTGATGTTCTTGCAAGTAGCGGTTGAGCAACTCGGCAGCATCCGGGGCACTGGCCTGTCGTCGAGCCTGCGGATGGCTTTGCTGGTAGAGATCGAGGGCGGTCCGCAATACGTCCGCCAGCTCGTCCAGCAGCACGCCATCACGACGCTGACTGACAAAGAGCAATAGCATCAGCGCCAGGGAATAAATCAAGGCGATCGCCGTCGTGTCGAAAGCAATGGCCAGACCGGCAGTAACTAGCGCGATGGAGTTCGTGATCTCTTCTGGACGCACATTGCCAATCGCTTCCGTGATACCGACGACCGTGCCCAGAAATCCCAGGATGGGAATCGCCCAGATCAAGTAGCGCACGAAGGAGTATTCACTGTCCCTATACTGAGCATCCTCCTCATGCCAGTGGCGCATTTCGCTTTGCAAGTGATCGAGGTCGGGCAGCAACTGGCAGAACTGTTGCCAGCGCCGCAGGACTAAACTTCTGCCAGCCGCTGGTGAGGACGTTTCCGGCCTGTTGCTTAGAGCCTTATTATCCCCTGGAAAGGCTCGGACATTGAGCCGCAGCTGCCGTAAGTGCGAAAATTCGCTGCGCTGGCGCAAGAGATGACCGCATAATGCACAAGCAGCCCAGAAAAACAGGAAAGTTTCCAGGTATTCGATGGGATGTCCGGCGGTATAGCGTGAGCATAGAGCCAGTTCCGCTGGCCAGGCGCGGAGGGCCAGGTACCAGCCCAGGGTAACCGAAACGGCCAGCGTCAGGATGGCCGTCGGATATTTCCAGTTCGACCAGGCGGACGGCAGTGGGGAAGTCAGCGTCGGGTTCATCCTCTAGCGCTCCCGGAATTATGCCGACGGCGAATCTATCTATTCGATACCATCGGCAAGTCCGGCAGCTTCGCTCCATTTAATCCTGACCGAGCGGTTCTCAGCCAGCGAAACTGACGGGACCCACCAAGCTCGTTGGCGTGAGCAGAACCGACACAGTTCCGATAGCAGGTGGACACGGATTGGATGTGCGTAAGTTTTACAAAGCGCTGGCTGGTGCCGGGGAAGCTTATACAGAATCGGCCAAATTTTTCCGATGGCTTTGTACGCCTGCCCCTGGCGAACCGTAGCCGGATACCGGACGAAAACCTCGTGGCCGCCAACGCTTGGTGAGTTGGCCCGAAAAGTTGCCAGTTCGCGATTTTTCAGGCATCATTCTTGCAACAACCGAATGGGACAGTCACCCGACGAGACTAAAGGAGAAGCCATGGCTTATCCGCCGAAACGCATTCACTGGCGTATTAGTTGCATGGCTTGGGCAGTGGGCGAGACTTGCGGGAACGATTCGCCGCCGCTCGAAGCGGATTCCTACCGACAGCGGTGGCAGCGGACTTACTTAGAGCGCCATTATCAGCTTCTGGCCCAGACCTTGCGTCAGGCTGCCGACTGGCTGGTTTTCAGCTATAGTGTTAGCCAGAGGCAGACCCCTTAGCCGATCGAAGCAGCACCGGCGGGAGCCCGAGGATGCCGGCCTATGGTTTCGTTCGCGTCGCAGCCGCTGTGCCACGCACGCAGGTCGCCGATTGCCAGGCCAACTGGCGCGAGATACTCCGCCTCAGTGAGCAAGCCGCCAGTCAGGAGGTGGAACTCCTGGTCTTTCCGGAGCTGGCGATCACCGGTTATACCTGCGGCGACTTATTTCATACGAATACGCTGTTGCAAGCCGCGGAGGAAGCGATCGCCCAGCTGGCGAAGGCATCGGCTGCGCTTTTTCCCGGCCTAATCGCTGTCGGTGTACCGATCCCCGTGCAAGGGCAGCTTTATAACTGTGTCGTTCTCATTCACCGTGGCCGGATACTTGGCGGCGTACCTAAGTCGTACCTGCCTACCTATAAAGAATTTTATGAACATCGCTGGTTTGCGTCGGCAGCGCAGGCTCCGGTAGCGGAGATCTCCTATGCTGGTCAGACCATACCGTTCGGAACCGACTTGATTTTTCGCTGTCTGGACTTTCCTGCCTGGCAGACGGCAGTAGAAATTTGCGAGGACCTATGGGTTCCCGTGCCGCCCAGCAGCTATGCCGCGCTGGCCGGGGCGACGGTGTTAGTCAATGCTTCCGCCTCTAACGAAGTCATCGGCAAGGCCGCCTGGCGGCGTGTGCTGGTGCTTAGTCAGTCGGGCCGATGCTTAGCCGGCTATATCTATACTTCCAGCGGCTACGGGGAATCCACTACGGATGTGGTCTATGGCGGACACTGTCTGATCGCCGAAAACGGTGTCCTGCTGGCCGAGAGCTCACGGTTCGCCCCGGAAGGCACCCTGATCGTCACCGACCTGGATATCGAACGTCTAATTATCGAACGGCAGCGAACGAACAGTTTTGGTTTCGGCAGCGTAGCGGCTGGAACCGATCGCCACTGGCGGAGAGTGGATTTTGCCCTGCAGCGTCCGCCACGCTGGCGGAAGCTCGCGCGAGTTATCGAAGCTCATCCCTTTGTACCTCGCGCAGCCACGCAGTTGGCCGAACGCTGCGAGGAGATATTTCAAATCCAGGTGTGTGGCCTGGCGAAGCGGCTCGAAAGTATCGGCAAGCCGCCCATGGTGATCGGCGTGTCCGGCGGTTTGGACTCGACGCTGGCTTTATTAGTTTGCTGTCGCGTGGCCGATCGCTTAGCGTTGCCGCGATCGCACGTGCATGCTTATACCTTGCCGGGATTCGGCACGACGCGGCGAACACTGCAAAACGCCCTGGCCCTGATGAAAGAATTAGGGGTGCAGGGGCGATGTATAGATATTCGCCTGGCTTGTTTTGAAGAAATGAAAGCCCTGGGCCATCGGCCGTTTGGTCTATCTTTAGAAAATAAGACGCTGGAGCAGTTTCTTCAGGAGTTACGCCAGGTGCCGAAAGAGCAGCGCCACGACTTAGTCTTTGAAAATGTTCAGGCGCGGATGCGCATGAATATGCTTATGAATGCCGGTTTCGTGGTGGGAACTGGCGATCTGTCGGAACTGGCTCTGGGATGGTGCACTTATGGCGGCGACCAGATCAGCATGTATAATCCGAATGTCGGTATTCCGAAAACGCTGGTACGGTTTCTCGTGCAGTGGGTTGCGGAACACGAATTCGAAGGAGAAGCCCGCCGGATACTGTTCGATATAGTCGCGACGACGATTTCACCCGAACTATTGCCGACAGGCGAAGACGAGACGCTGGTGCAGGCGACGGAACAAGTGATCGGGCCGTATGAATTGCACGATTTCTTTCTTTATTACTTGCTGCGATTCGGATTTGGGCCGGCGAAGATTTACTATCTGGCGCGTCAGGCACAGTTCGATCGGCGGTATAGTGACGAGGAGATTCTGCGGTGGCTGGGAGTTTTCCTGAAACGCTTTTTTGCCCAGCAATATAAGCGCTCTTGTTTACCTGACGGGCCGAAGGTCGGCACCGTGAGTTTATCGCCCCGAGGAGACTGGCGAATGCCGAGTGACGCCGAGGTGGCTGCCTGGCTAGCCGAATGGCAAACACTCAGCCCAGACGCGGCAAATGGCTAAGCGGAAAAGAGTCTGATATATAAAGCCGCCGAATTATTAGTGTTCTTGTGAACACTATAAAGTCGCCGGGGCCTAGAAGCGGAAAGCGACACCGGCCGTGAAACCGTCGAAGCGTAACAGGGTGCCACGATAGGAAGGATTGAGGCTGCCCAGGTCGAAGTCCACCGGTTCCATCGCTCGCCGCACGTTGAAGAACCCGGTGAATTCATAGCCAACACGCACCGCGATAAAGTCGGCGGGATACCACCACAGATAAAACCCCAGGCCGAGCATAGGCGAGATCTTGGCGTCTTTATGCTTGTTGCGGAGATGGAGGGTCATGGAATCGGTAAAGGCTTCCGTCTTGGCATAAAAATCGTCGTAGAATAAACCGCCGCGGATTTCGGCATTAATAGCCACGCCGCCACCCAGGTACACTTCGCCACCGTAGCCGGTTTGCAAACCCGCGAGATTGTTCGTCCAGGCATTGCGATAGTGAGCGCGAAAGAGCTGGCCACCGTCGAGAGATAAGTCCTCAGCCGTCAGTTCAAAGCGCTCGAAAGCACGCAGATACCGGCCACCCAGCGTGGTATAGGTCCGCACAATATCTACCAGGGACAACGGAAAGCGAACGTTGAGTTCGTAGTTGTAGAATTCCTGCTTGAAGCGAATCTGGAAAAACTCGGCACCGTTGAAGATACCATAAGCGGGGACGGTGCTACCGACCTGTACCTGGTCGGGAACGTCGGGATTGGTGCGATGGATGACGAGAATTTGCTGGACATCCTGAGCAGGGCCTACGAAATCCACGGGCACGTTGAAAAAGGGAGCGTACAGGAAGGAGTTGCTGAAATGGTCGCCTTGTTGCAAGGTGGGTGGCAAAATGCTGGCAGAAGCGGTGCGGACATGTTCGGGCAGATGCCAGAAAACGCCTTCCACGGCCACGTCGTTGGGGAAGCGGTAGCCGATGGTCAGTCGGAAGCCGGGACGCATGTCGTCATGACGAATTGCATCGGAACGCAACGCCACTTCGTTGGAGCCGAGAATGCGTCCGGGGACACCTTGCGGAGGAATCAGGACAATATCGTCGGCGGGAGCGTTATCCGTACCGTTCTGGTCAATGGTTTCTTCGGCAAAGATGTTGCCGGCAGTGTCAATCAGACCGCGGCGCACCAGGACCTGGGATTTGATACTGGAATTGACGCGGACAGCGATGGCCTCGCCGGCGACATAAATGCCATCCTGCCGGGCTGGGCCCAGGGGGAGTGGGGAAGGAGTAAACGGGTCTAAAGTCCCTTGGCCGAGGATTTGCGCGTGCAGAGTGATCGGCCACAAAGCGCCGAGTGCGATCGTCCATCCCAGCAGCCGTGCCGCCATCCGCTTCATAGAAATCTCCCAATCGCTCCACGGGGACTTCCGCCCCTGCGCTCCTGCGGTTGCACAGACGCGTTGGCGTGGCGCGCTGGCCCCCGGCCAGTCGGAAACGATGCTTGCTATGGAATCGGCACTCCATCCGCTAAACTTGAAAGGAACGTCACTTTCCGCACGTCCGGCAAGATGGGCAGAAACGAAGGAGCTTGCCCAGCTTGACCAGTTTGATGGGATGGGGCGTGCTCACCGCGACACCGGGCGAGACGACTGCGGGTTGGGTCTGGCAGTGTTGTTGTCCGACAAGCGGCGGGATCAGCATAAGCCAGGGGGCGTAAACTCCGCGTGTCAGGTCGCCGGTTCCGGGTTGGTGAGGATGTTCCAGACGGTGTCGAGTTCGACGGCGAGAGCGACAGCGGCTTCGAGTTGCTGTTGGCGGGCGCGTTCCTGAATTTGCCGGCAATCGAGCTGGCCGGGCAACTTCACTTCAAACAGCTGGGCGTGGTTCTCGATCTCCGTGGCACATTGCAGCACCAATTCCACAAAGCCGTCCGTGTTCAGCTGAAAATGTTCCCAGAGCCGCTGGCGAAGCGTGGCCAGGTTCGGCGAATGGGATTGCCAGAGTACCTCAGTGGTCAGGTGGGCCAGATAAACCACCCGCGCCAGTAACGATGCCGCTTCAGCGTAATCATGGTGATAGAGCGTGGAGAGCACCAGAGCGGTAGGAAACTCCCAGCGTTCCAACAATCGGGCACCCAGAGCGGCATGAGAAAAACCGAGTTCACGGCGTTCGGCTTCGACGAGTTCCTGGCCGTGACGGTGTTGGTGATACCGGGCCACATAAGCCTCGCCAAAGGCCTGGGTCAGCACGAGCACGCCGAGGTCGGCCACCAGCCCGGCTGCATAGGCGGAATCCTGGGCCACTGCCCCGCGACTGAGCTTGGCCAGTTGCGAGGCGATCACCGCCAGGCTCAGCGCCTGTTTCCAGTACTCGGCACACAACGCACTGGCCGGGCCTTGCGTCATGGCATCCACCAGGCTGAACGTCATCGCCACCAGGCGCAGCGAGCGTTGACCGAGAAACGAGACGGCCTGCCGCAAACTGGTCACCCGCGTCCCCAACCCGTAGTGGGCCGAATTGACAATGCGCAATACCCGTGCCGCCAGGGCCGGGTCGCTCTCCAGACATTCGACTACTGCCGCCACCGGAAAATACAGGTCGCGCGTCAACTCCAGAATCCGCTGAGCCACCTGCGGTGCACTATGCAGTTGGGCAACGCGATCCAGAACCGCATCCATCGCCGCCACATCATCCGGTGCGTAAGCGATCATGCAGCACCTCAAAAGCTGCGGCCGCGACTCGACCTGCCTATCTACCCGAGAGCCACTCGGCCGCTGGATCGTGTAGCTGGGGTGTTTCCGGCCGTCAGTCGAATCGTGGACCGGCCGCTGGCTGCCAATCGAAAATTCGTCCGCTTTCCCAGACAATCCGCTGCCTGGCACTTGACCGTCAGCAGACTATGGACGGATTGCAACACCTCGACCACGGCGGGCCTCGACCGGATAATCGCACTGGTCAGGGCCACCGCCGGCTGAGCAAATTTAGAACAACTTTTCACCGAAAGCAAATCAATCGCGCCACGGCGGGCTTACACCCGCCGCTCCTGGTTATCCGCGCGATGATCGTGTTCGAATGTGTGCGAATTATCCTCGCAGGCGCGGTTGCCGAACGCCACGGCGGGCTCACGCCCGCCGCTCCTGACGCTGCGAGGGACGAGCGTTTCCGAATATGTACGTAATCGTGCCGGCCATACGATTGGCAACC
>ERZ511473.308-NODE-308-length-93453-cov-31.805078_pt1 | contig 93453 bp, 78 predicted proteins | sample MGYA00374947_ERZ511473 | MGnify/ENA primary metagenome ERZ511473 (study PRJEB26303, sample SAMN06343854) | sediment metagenome | isolation source: hot spring sediment | place: Canada: British Columbia | collected 2012-09-26 ... | reverse complement strand
ATCACGTATGGACTCTGCAAGAGTTGCTGACGTATCGGGTACCACCCCGGGCTCCCGAAAATATTGTGTCAATTGACGAGGGACATCAGACAAAGTGCCCAGGGAGGGCAATTTCAATCGGCCTGAATCAGTCGCCCTCCCTTGAAATCGCACGGCCTAACCTGCGGGCCAGCCGGGCCCAGTCCCCCAGAGAGAGGCGCTCCGCGCGGGTGCGGGGGTCTACGCCGGCCTCCCCCAGCGCGCTGGCGGCCTCCGCGGGCAAGATGCCCAGACCGCTGGCCAAACTGTTGCTCAGTTGCTTGCGGGGCTGGGAGAACCCGGCCCGGACCACCTGGAAGAACCAGCCCACATCCGTCACCTCTACCGGCGGCTCAGGGTGACGGTCTATCCGGACCACCGCCGACTCCACCTCCGGCGGCGGGTAGAAGGCGCCGGGCCGGAGGCGAAACAACAGTTGTGGACGACCGTAAAACTGGACACTGACCGCCAGCAGGCTCATCCGCCCGCCCCGGGCCACGATTCGCTCCGCCACCTCCCGTTGGACCGTCACCACCATTCGCTGTGGGGGAATGCGTGCCTCCAGCAGGTGGCGCAGTACCGCCGAGGTGATGGCATACGGCAGGTTCGCCACCACTTTGTACGGCCCCCCCCCCATCAGGTCGGACGGGTCCAGGGCGAGAATGTCCCCCGCGACCAGATGGACGTTGGGACGGTCGGCCAGTTCGGCCTCCAGGACCGGGAGGAACCGTCGGTCTATCTCCACCGCGACGACGCGCCCGGCGGAGGCCGCCAGATGGCGGGTCAGGTTGCCCACCCCGGCGCCGATTTCCAGCACCGCGTCGTCGGCGGTCAACTCTGCCGCCGCCACGATGCGGGCCAGCGCCCCCGCGTCCACCAGGAAATGCTGCCCCAGTTCCCGACGGGGCTCCAGATCATAGCGGCGGAGAATCTGCCGGACACCGGTCATCCGCAGCGGTCAGTCCAGGATGTACGGAATCTGGTCGGGAGGCGGGACAGGGGTGAGGATGTAGACGTCCACCCAACGGTACCAGAGGACCAGGTTATCGTCATCGTAACCCAGGTCAATCCGCCGCCCCTTGATGGCGCCGCCGGTATCGGCGGCCAGTCCGATGCCGTATCCGGGCACGTAGACGCGAGAGCGGAGCGGGATGACGCGCGGGTCCACGGCGACAATCCCTTTCCGCATGGGCAGGCCCAGCCGGGTGCGTCCATAGTAAGGACTGGTCTTCGGCACGCCGGCCGTGGACGCGCTGTAGGAGGTCGCCAGCATGCGGATGACCCGCCAGTACTCCACTGTCCCCTCCGGCGTCTCCAACTGCCGGATCACAATCTTCGTCCCGTAGCCGATGATTTTGTCCGTCGGCGGGACGGCCATGTATTCGTCCTCCATGGCCCGGGCGACCTCCGCGCCGTTCTCGTAGCGGACCCGCCAGCGCCGCTGGAGAATGCCTGGGGCGCCGTCCTGGATCAGCCGCCGATGGTCTATTTCCAGTTCGGGGTCCGCCTGCCAGCGCACCGGATAGGGTATCGGTTCCTGCTGGACCAGAAATGCCTCCGCCACCCGGACCACCTGGACGACGGTATCTTCCCCCAGGGGGGTGTCCGGCGGCGGGTCGGTGTAGTCCTGGCCCACCAGGACGATGCCCAGGTCGGCCAGTACCTCACTCACCCGGCTGCGGTGGGTGCGGGTGCGGACCGTCTTCCCGTCCACCAGGACGGTGACCGGGCGGGAGCGCTCCAGGTAGATGTGCATCCCGGCCGATACGGGCTGTCCCAGGTCGGGCCGCACGCGGTCGGCCTGATAGAGGGCCAGACCGATTTCCTGCAGCGCCTGCCCGACGGTGGGCGCGGCAGTGGTGAAGGAGAGCGTCCGCCCGTCTTCGTGGAGGGTGACCGGCACCGCGCGGGTGACCTGCACAAACCAGTCGCCGGAGCAGGCCGGGACCGTGGCGACCGACCCGCAGGGAGCCATCGTGACCCGGTCGGCGGGGTGGAGGGAGATGCCGCTCTCGGCCAGAATCCGGTCCGTCGTCGTGGCGTGAGTCCAGACCGTCCAGGTTCGCCCGTCGGCCTGAATGGTCACCGGGCGGGCGCGGGAGACCTTCACCGTCATCCCCGGCTGGAGGGGCATCTCCGGGGCGGGCTCCAGAATGTCCTCGGGGCGGAGGGTCAGGCCAACGTCCAGCAAGAGCGCGCCGACAGTCTGCTGATGGGTGCGGACCGGGCGCACTTCCCCGTCCACCACCAGGGTAACAGGGATGGCATCCGCCTCATAGGTGGCAGCGAGCCCGCCCACCAGCAACAAAACAGCCAGGGCGACCGCGCCCTGAAGAATCCGGTTCCGGGTCATCCTGTGGTCTGTCGTCTGTGGTCTGTCGTCCGTCGTCTGTCGTCCGTGGTCTGTCGTCCGTCGTCCAATAAAAAATGGCCGTGCACCTTCCGTCGAGCCTGGCCACCGGGCCGCCTCAGGTCATCGGGCTCCAGGCAGGCACCCCTGCGGCACCCAGGAGGGACTCCGTACCGTTGCTTCCTCCCGGACCTGGCGGGGTTTGGAGGCTCCTGCCGCGCAGGACCCACCGTTCAACACCTTCTGACCGGAGGGGTTGCCGGCGACGTGAGCCCTCGGGAAGGAATTCAACCCCGCTATGGCGGATTGCGGGTACAGGGCACCGCCAGCTCCCCGTCTAGCACGGCCGTATTCATGTTACCGCAGGATGGGAGGTTGTCAAGTGGTCTATGCGCTAACTGAAGTCAGCCTTCTTGGGCCTGCGGCCGATGGTCGGCCTTCGCCGACCTCAGAGTGTCGGCGAAGGCCGACACCCGGCACGAAGTGCCCGGGGAGGACGATTTCCATCGGCCTGGATAGTTCCGTCAAGTGGGGGTATCAGGCCCAGGCAAGACCTCAAAGCCCTGCCCGGCGAAGTGGCGGTCAAAGGTGAAGACAGTGTAAATGCCAGTCTGGCGCATGAGTTCAAAACTGGTGTAATCCACCAGACTGACATCCCGGCGGCGAGCGGCGAGCAATGCCGCTACTGCTCTTCGGTGTACATCCGGCTGAATCCACACCTGCCGAACTGCTGGCAAAACGTCATTGTGAAGAAGAGAGACAGCAGACCAACCCAGCCGATTTTGGATAAGAGCAGTGGTTTCCAGGACCACGTAATTGGTGGTGATCAGGGCCGCGCCAGCGGACAACTGACGCTCCCACACCTGAAACGCCCGAACGTGAAAGCGATCATCCCGGTCTATCACAGCGAGAAAAGCCGAGGTATCTACAAAAATCCTCATTGGGCTTCCTCGTAAAGAATCTGTGCCAGGTATTCATCGTGCTTTTCAGCGATATCTCCCACCCCGCTGCGGAAGCGTCCCGCGGCAGCAATCGCCCGCTGGCGGCGTTCTTCTTCAGAGACCCAACCGGATGTTTCCAGTAAATTTTCCACCGCCCGACGAATCAGTTCGGCCACGGATGTGCGTTGGCGCACGGCCAGTTCCTTCAAAGCGCGGTACTGAGTTTCCTCCAGTTGAATCTGGGTCCGAATCATATTGCCTCCAATGTGTTATCATTGGGCATATTGTGATGTAATGATAACACGATTCCGCGAACCGTCAAACGGTGAACCCAGAGGCGTATACAACTATCTACCCGGAGTAACCGGCACAGCGCGTTGAATATCCTCCCAGAAGGCATTTGCCACCTCAGTCCCCTGAACCCGAGAGAGCCGATAGTAAACCTCGCCCAGATTGATCCAGGAAATCCAGCAAGTGTAACCACTCTCATCCGCTCCCTCCACTGGTCGTCTTACTAAGATTGTAAGACCAACGGCGGGATTGTCAAGCCTCGTACAGTGAAAATCCCTCTCAGCCAGCGACCTCCCGATAAATCTCCAGGGTCATCGCCGCGGTCCGGTCCCACGAGAACCGGGCCGCCTGCTGCAACCCTCTCTCCCTCATCTCCTCCCGCCGGGCGTCGTCTTCCAGCAAATCCGTTATCGCGGCCGCCAGGGCTTCCCCATCGGCGGGGTCCACCCGCAGGGCCGCGTCTCCGGCCACCTCGGGCAGGCTGGAGGTATCCGAGCAGACGACGGGCGTCCCGCAGGCCATGGCCTCCAGGACCGGCAGGCCGAAGCCCTCGTAGAGGGAGGGGAAGACGAAGAGGGCGGCCGCGCTGTAGAGGGCGGGGAGGTCGGCCTCGGGCACGGGCCCCAGCCAGCGGACGTTCGGCAGGCCCAGGCGCTCCGCCCGGAGGCGGGATTCGGGGTAGCGGGGGTCCCAGACGCCGGCGATAACGAGAGTGAAACGTGAAACGTGAAGCGTGAGGTGCGACCAGGTCTCTATCAGCCGGGGGAGGTTTTTGTGGGGTTTGTTGGAGCCGACGTAGAGGACGAAGGACTCCGGCAGGCCATATTTGCGGCGGACTGCCTCTACCTCGGCCGGGGGGCGGGGGTAGAAGGCAGGGTCAGGGGCCTCCGGGATGACAGAGACCCGTTCGGGAGGTACCTGGAAATGCCGTTGCAGGTCGCGCGCCGTTGACCCAGATACTGCAATCACCCGGTGCGAGGCCCGCAGAGCCAGCGTCAGGGTCCAGCGGAAGAGCAGGCGGGCCTGCCAGGTGGACTGGCGCGGGAAGAGCGTCGGAATCAGGTCGTGGACGGTAAGGACGGTTGGCAGGCCCACCCGATAGGGCATCAGGTAGTAGGGGCTGTGGCAAAGGTCGGCCCAGAGGTGGGCCAGAAGGCGGGGAACAGCCCACTGCTGGCGGAGGGAAAACGGGGAATCGGGTACATCCACAACCCGAACCCGCTCCCCGGCCAGGGCGGTCAGGTCCCAGGGGGAGGGCCGGACGGGGTCACGCAGGAGGACCAGATGCTCACCCGGGCCCAATCGCGGGGCCATCGCCCGCGCCAGATTGACGACGTATCGGCCGATGCCAGGGAAGTGGGCGGTGGCCGTGCGGGCGTCCAGGGTGTAACAGCGGTTCACAGTGATAAGTCCTTATCCTGGCCTGTAAGTAGACGCCACTGTAGGCCTAAGGAGACCAAAAGTAATGCATTCCGAACTATCACGGCAGCGATCAAGACTGCTGGCTCCTGAGAAAAGGTGTGAAAATACAGGGGGTATTCTATGAGATTCGCTACTGCAAGCCCTATGCCGATGGGAAGCCAGACCACTTTTCTCACAGCCAGTAAAGCTACAACGGGAATTATCCAGGTCAGATACTGAGGACTATAACCTTTGGACGTCAATAGCAGGATATTCAGCAGGAAACCCGTTAGAGCAATCGCCTGAACAGGGCTACGAAGATAAAACCTGTAAAACAAGGCTAAAGATACACCGCTGATCAAGAGAAGTGCAGGGAGCCAAGAGGGCAACTGGCTGGAATGTTGGATCCATGTTCCCGCATTTGGGTCAAATCGCATTTCGGGAGAGGGATGTCCCCCAGAGCCATAATAGCCATCAATTAGCGCCCAAACAGTTTCCCAAGATGGCCGGGAGAAATAGCCGTGGATAGAAGCAAGGGTCATCACAGGGCTCTTCATCATAAGAGGGAGCATAATGAGCAATATAGTTACACTAAAGGCCACCAGGAAGAGAGTTTTCCAGGAACCGCGGAGATAGCGCCATCCAACCACCATGGTCACGCCTGGGAAAAATTTGGTCAGCGTCCCCAAGCCTGCCCAAAAACCAGCCCATAAGGAGCGATTCCGCAAAATTTGGAGTAATGCTGCAAGGAGAAGCAAAGTTGGCAAAGTATCAAACCAGCCGGTATACAAATACACCGGCACAAAAAGGAGAACTTGTAAAGCACCTGCCAAGGTCGCCAGACGATCATTTCCATATGCTATTTGGCCTATACGATATATACTTAGTACACAGCCACAATCGGCAGCGAGCAGAAGAAGCAGAATAAGCATGTAAAAAAGCGGCTGAGCCCAGTTACCTGCCAACGCGCTCGTCAGATACAATAGGGTTGCCAACCAAGGGAAAATTGGCGGATATTCCACCCAATAGTGGACATAAGGGAAATACCCATACGCAGCAGCACTGGCAAAATCCCAATATGACACAAAGTTATACCAACGGCCACTCTGTAACTTAAAATAGACCCCCATACGAAGGAACACGAGCAAGGATTTCAACAGTAGGAGCGCAATAAAAAGCACTCTTCGGTGGTATGTCACCCATAAAAGCCCACGATTTGCCAGATTAGAGAGGCCCATGACAACCCTCTGTTAGTGGGAATAGATACGGATCGTCAATTTGTAAGCATACGCGGATCGGCCCAGCAGCAGTTCCTTCACCCGGCGGTAAATCATATCTTGTGGCACATATCCCCGGACTTCTACCTCAGGGTACACTTGTCTGAGCCACTCTGCCAGTTCCTCGGTATGTCCCACCCCGGCTGTACTGTCCCGTCCAAAGGTCACCAACCAGACCCGGTCCGGGCGGTGGCTTTGAATATAGGCTTTATTAGCAATGTAATCCGCATCTTGATAGAGGGCTGGCCCAGGGTTCTGTTCATAGTAGTACCCAAACAAGGTGTCGGCCTCGGCAATGATGAAGTCGCCGGAGGCGCATCTCGCTCGCACCTCTTCTACAACCTGGCGGATGGGCACGACGTAAATCGGGTTGTGAAACTGGTAGCCATGATAGTAGTTCCACAATGCACAGGTAAAAGCAGCGCCGATCAGCAAGCCCCCTATCCAGCGCAACCAACAGCGCGAGAGGGCATTCCAGCCGGATGCTACGCCGAGGTAGAACATTGCAGCAGCGGCAGGGATGCGGCTGGCCGAATTGACAAAGGGAATATCGGTGGCAATGAATGTGGTGAGGAGGGCCATAAACAGTAAGGACAATCCCAACACCGAGATGAGTAGCCAAAAGCCAGCGCGGTTTGTTCGGAATAGGGTCACCAGTCCCAGAAGCAATAGGAAAACGCAGACCATCACACTGGGTAGAGCAGCAAGATGCCAGGGGAAAATCGTTTCGCCAGCCCCCCAAGAATACAGAGGATAAACAAGTTTTAGTACAAATCCACTGGCCTCCCGTGCCAGGTCAGTAAGGCGCACAGGGTGCTCTTTCTGGGCAAGGATAACTGGCAAGAGGGGTGTACAGGTCAGAATAGCAATCAGAAACGTCGTCATCCACCCCTGCCATACCCGTCGCGCTTGGGGAAGCATCAGGAGAAAAAGAAAATGACCGCCTACTAATGGGATGCCACTGTAATCCGTATATAGCAGTGCTACAACAGATAAGCCGTAAGCCACCCACCGGTTCCTGCAGGGCTTTCTCAGTGCTCGCACAAACAGCCAGGTAGCCAGTATCCCCAGCATCATCGTCTGGGTATAGCCCCGAATCATCCGTCCGTAGAGCACAGCAAAAGGCGAACCTGCCAGCAGAAGTGCTGCGCAGAAGCCCACCCTGTGATTCTCCAGATAGCGGCCCAGCGCATAGAGCACCGCTATCGCTAATAGCGCCAGGAGAGTACTGTAGGTCCGTAGGGTGAACTCACCGTTGCCTGTAAAGCCAGCCCATAACTTCAACAGTGCATAATGCAAAGGGGGACGCCGTTCAGTGGCGATAATATGGGGCAGGAATCCAGCCCAAGATGCCCGGATAACACCAACAGTAAACCATTCGTCAATCCACAGGCTGAGAGAATCCAAACGCGCGAGGAGAAGGATCCAGGCTCCCCACAGAAAAGGAAGAACTCCCCAAGGTTTACGCGTGACGGAGAGCAGCCACATTTTCATAAACTTGCATCGTCTCCTGCGCTGCTCGGGCCCAAGAGAACCTTCGCGCCTGCTCCAGTCCTCTGGCCTGCAGGTCAGCCCGAAGCGTCTCATCCGTCAGCACTCGCTCCATCGCCCCCGCCAGCGCCCGCACATCGGTGGGGTCCACCAGAATCGCCGCATCCCCAGCCACTTCGGGCAGGCTGGAGGTATTGGAGCAGACAACAAGCGTTCCGCAAGCCATCGCTTCCAGCACCGGCAGTCCGAAACCCTCATAGAGACTGGGGAAGACGAAGAGGTCGGCTGCGCTGTAGAGGGCGGGGAGGTCCTCATCGGGCACGTAGCCAGTGAAGATGACCCGGTCCTCCAGCCCCAGTTCCCGCAAGCGGCGGAAGAAGCCTTCGTAGAGCCAGCCCTTTTTGCCCACAAAGACCAGGTGCAGATTGCAGATTGCAGATTGCAGATTCGTGAAGGCTTCCAGGAGCGCGATGAGGTTCTTTCGGGGCTCAATGGTGCCAACGTAGAGGATGAAGTGCTCCGGCAGGCCGTAGCGGGCGCGGACGGCAGCGATGGCTTCGGGGGCGGCCGGGCGGAAGCGGGAGTTCACTCCCTCGTAGATGACGGTAATTTTCTCCTCGGGGATGCCGTAGAAGCGGATGGCGTCCCGCTTGGTGCACTCGGAGACGGCGATAACCGCATCGGCCGCGCGCAGGAAGCAGGGCATCATCAGGGTGAGAAACCAGCGGTTCAGGGGTTTGTGGGTTTCGGGATGGAAGAGGAAGATGAGGTCGTGGAGGGTGAAAACGGATTTAATTCGCCGGAAGTAGGGAAGGAGATGATCTGTGGCGTGGAAGAGGTCCACGCCAGGGAAGAGAGGGTCTTGTGGGATGCGGGCAAAATGGGCCAGCATAGCACTCAACCGCCAGGGCTTGTAGGAGAGAGAGGTGGTAATGTGGGAGAAATGGTTCAGGGTCGGGTCAACCCGGACAGCGGCAGGGTTGTTGTAAAAGACCACATACTCATTTTGCCCATCGGCAGCGGCCAGGGCCAGAAGCAGTTCCTGGGCATACCGCCCCAGGCCAGCATGCTGATGTACGGCGGGGGAAAGGTCAAGGCAGATCTTCATCGCAGTTGTTTTATTCTACCCAAATACCTGCCAGGAAATAGAGCAGCAGTGGCCCAAGCAAGACAAGAGAGGTAAATAACACGATATAATGCACCCATCGGTTCTTGCCCAGATACCCTATGAACACAAAAACCGGGAAAATGGACATCAAGTAGCGCGCGATAGAAGCAGTGGGCAGGCCAGCAGCGGGATCCAGTGTGGCGGAAGTGGAGATGAAATACACGGGCACACTATAGAGCCAGTAACTGGGAGGGGTACGGGGGATCATTGCCAGTATCAGCACCAGAAAGATCACCATTGTACCGAAATCTATCCAGGCAATGGCAGTTACATAACGAGTCAGCGGCAAGGTTTTGACCAGTTGCCAGGCGATAGAGAATGTACCCCAGGGCCAGGTAAGCCGGTGGCTCCATGCCTTTTGAATCGTGTTAAAGGCGAACGGGTCGCCAGTCAGATGTCCCAAATACACCATGAAAATCCCCAGTCCCATAGGCACCAGAGTTAACACCAGCGCTTTCGGTGAAAGCCCTTTTTGCTTATACCACTCCCACACAAGGGGAAAAGTGAGCGCAACTCCTGCCAGCCTCGTCAGGCAGGAAAGCGTGCCCAGGGGAATGGCAAGAGACCAGCGGCCTTTTCGTGCGTAATAGAAAGCGGAGGTCGTGAGGGCAAGAAACAGAGCCTCAGTATAACCCGCTGAGAAAAAGAAGGAAAGGAAAAACGCGGCTACATACAACGCGCTGCGCTCTGCTGTTGGTGGGTCAAAATCATCCCTTGCCAAAAGGTAAAGGTAGTGAAGATAGATCAAGAAAGCAAAGTTGGAAACCACAAACATCGCCAACGGAATGTTACCCAAGAGGACGAAACTGACAATTCTAGACAGAAGCGGATAGAGGGGGAAGAAGGCTACACTGGATTGAGTTTCTGGCCCAGCCCAGTGGTAGCCATCTTTTGCAATCCCGGCATACCACCCGGCATCCCAGCGCATAAAGATGTCAACCAAAGCCTGGTTCTCTTGGACCGGGATCAAACCCCTTAGTAAGAGCGGGATCAGCCAGATCGCCAGGCGAGAACCGACAAAAAGGGCAAGGGGTATACTCCAATCATCCGCACGCACAAAGCGGAGCAGAAAATCCTTCCAGGCGCTTCTCTTGAGAACAGAAACCTTGTCAATTCTCTCTTCTGCGCGGCGTTTCAGTTTGCGTTTTGCCATAAGAGCCTCCTGCGGAGATAAAGTTGAATCTTGCAACAAGCCATCTACAATGTCTATAGAAAATGGATGCTGTGTTGGAACCCTCTTTGCAAGAGGGAGTCTATATAATCATCTGAAACCCGTCTGGTTTGCATAATCGCCTTTCGTTTTGCAAAAATCAATCTCAACTGCTTCAGCGCATCCATCTTTCCCCGCATTGCTGCCCAACCGAGCCCTTTAAGGGTGAAATAAACCACCTGATAGATCTGCGCAGCCAGCATACGCGGCCAGTAGCAGCGCAACAGGGCCGTAGGCATGTTTTTGAGAATCACAATCAGCATGTTCCGGCTACCGTAATATACTGCGGTAGGACTATTGCGCTTGTAGGTGATGCTACCACGATGGGATACTACAGCAGTGGGAACATACAGGCAACGATATCCCCGCAGTTGGGCCCGGAAACTCAAATCAAGGTCCTCAGCATAAGCCACCAAATCCTCATCAAATAGCCCAATATCATCCAACATTCCACGGCGATAAATTGCTGCCCCACCACTGGCCCCAAAAACTTCCCGCATGATGGCAAATTCCGGACCATCTGGACGTCCATAGCCGATATCACGCCCGACACCATCTACACGCATGAACAATCCGGCCGAGTTCACGATGTTACGCCAGTCGTGAAATAATATTTTGGACGCGCAAAAGCTAATGTCCGGATGTGTTTCCAGCGTAGCAACCAACTCGGCAAGCCAAGCAGGATGGGCCTCGGTGTCGTTGTTCAGCAATGCCAACCAATCACCTGTGGCTGTGCGAAGCCCGGCATTCGCTGCCCGGCAAAATCCCCCATTGACTGGCATAGTCACCAAACTCACCTGCGGATATTTCTGACGCACCAATACAGGCGAGCCATCAGTGGATGCGTCATCCACAACGATGATTTCATCAGGAGGTCGAGTCTGGCACAATATCGCATCCAAGCACATGGGCAGGATATTGCGACCGTTATAGTTAGGGATGACAACCGAAACCCGGGTCATAACAGGCCGATACCTCGCTCCAAGGCAGCCTCAAACCGTTCCACTGCTCTATCCCAGGTGAACTGCTTGATATATTGATAGCCTGCCTGCGCAATCCGCTGCCGTTCATCGTCATTTTGCAACAACCGGATGATTGCCTCAGCCATCGCGTTTACGTCACGGGGCTCAACCACCAATGCCGTCTGCCCTGGGATCGTGTAATCTGGCACCCCGCCCACATTTGTTGCCACGACAGCGCATTGGCAAGCCATTGCTTCCATAGGTGGAAGCTGACATCCTTCAATCCAACTAGTAGATACGAAAATATCACATGAACTGTATATTCGCCGCAACTCATCCTGAGGTGGGTCTTCGTAAAACTCAACATTCGGCGGTACACCTGGCCCTCTCTTCATACCAAACATAACCAAACGCGCCCAGGGACATCTTTGTTGCACAATCTCCCATGCTCTGAACCCATCAGCAAGGCCTTTCCATTCAAGTGGACTGTACTGCATCAGGACACGCTTTGTTTGCTCTGCTGAACGACCGTCCGGGTAAAAAAGAGCAAAATTCACACCCTGGATAATTGTATCCAGCACCGGCTCACCAAATCGCTCAGTTATCAGGCGGCTCAACCAGCTGGCAGCAGCAATCTTGTGCAACGGAAGTCGATAGCTGCTATCCACAGCATCTTGAGGGCCACTCCAACTCTCATACTGTTGAACGAAGTAAAATTTGGTGCCTTTAGATCGGCTTAACCGATGGACCGAGTAGGCGGTAGGCCAAGCCGTGGCGATGACAGCATCACCGTCAGAAACGAAATGGTCACTAATCCAAGGCACCATTATCAATGGTGCGCTCAGGCGAAACCACTTCTGGCGCGCGCGGCGCCGGAGATTGAGAACTAAATCCCCAACCCACCGGCGCAGGCCATGCAATGTATATAGCCGATCAGAGAAACGGTATGGGAACATCGGGAAATAGATAGATACCTCGTGTCCACGTTGATGTAGCCGCTCAGCATACTCAAAAACGATACGAATGCCTCCGGTCCAGTTAATGAACGGGATAATGAAAGAGATTCGCATAATCACCTCCCCTCCACCCAACCGATCCAGAACAGCCACTGTGGAAATCTTTGCACCGGCAGCAGGGAATATCGTCACTTCCTATGCTGCTATGTTGAGCCGCTCCTGATCCCGTGAATCTGTTCTTGAATCCAATCAATACCCTGAAGAAGATCTCCGATTTCTTTGGCAGCGATAAAACCACAAAAGCTGAACAAAAAGCCGGCGATCTTAAAAATAAACCCCTCTACTGTTGCCGCTAAAAGTTGTTCTATGGCCAAACCAACGACAAAGGAAGCGATCAAAGCGAAAGCAGGCCAAACGATTAAACGGTTTACGGAGAAATCCACCAACTCTCGCAGTGGACGGTAAAGCCACATTACCCCTACCAGCAACATAACATCGGCTGCCAGGGCAACCCCGTTAATTTCCCAGAACCATGCCCCCAGCGCCACAGCTGGGATGAAAAATACGGACTGGACTATTCCAGCTCTCTGCAAGTCTTGTGGACGTCCTACAGCCAACATCAGGTTACTGATTAACATTAGATAGGGATCCAGCGCAGTGTACACCAGCATCAACCGAAAAGTCCACAGCATCGGCAACCACTTGTCGCCGATGACGTAGTGGATAAACTCCGGCATCACCAGCCCGAAGGCCCCGGCCACCAAGAAGCCACTGCGCAGGATGACGTAGGCTGCGCGGAAAAAGGCCTGAGAGAGCCGCAGTCGGTCGTTTTGCAGGCGGGCAAAGACCGGCGTGAAGACGGTCACCAGCGGGTTAGCGAGAACCCGACGTGGGTAATGGGCAAACTCGTAGGCCCTGGAATACAGCCCCAGAGGGACTTTGCCCAGCGCCGTGCCGATCCAGAAATCGTCAAAACGGTCCAAGAGGTAACTCAGATTGGACGCCACCCAGGTGGGCTTACCGTACTCCCAGAACCAGCGGGCCGTCTGGGCGTCCCACCCCAAGCTGGGTTTCCACTGACGGAACGGTCCCCAGGTCAGGAGAAAGCGCATCCCGATGCCGGAGAATTGCTCAGCCACCAGCGCCCAGACTCCCCAGCCCAGCCAGGCCAGAAGCGGCGCCACAATCGTCATCGTTACCGAGGCGGTCACATCGGTGATGGCCAGTTGGGAAAAAGCCAGATTCTTGCGGATCAGCGTCTCCTGAACCTGACTTAGATTGGAGAGGAAGTAAACGAAAATCAGCACCGCCAGGACCTTGCCTAATCCCAACATCTGTGGATAGGCTCGCTGAAAAAGGGGGACCAGGGCCAGCAACAGCCCGAAGGCCAGCAGGTCCAGCCCCAGCCGCAGGGAAAAGTAGGTGCGCCGGAACGGCTCATCGGGATTCTGGCGGTGGATGAGTGCCATATCCAGGCCCAGACCCCGCAGTTGGGCGGCCAATCCGATGTAAAAGAGAGCCAGGGTTACCAGGCCGAAGTGCTCCGGTAGAAGTAGCCGCGCCAGAAGCACTGATCGCAGGAAACCCAGAGTCAGGGTGATCAGCGAGGCACCAATAGTGTAAGCGGAGCCCCGCACCGCCCGGTAGGCCAGGGGGACCTCATCCGCCACGGTCTCCTTCCTCCCGTTCCAGGTAGGCCGCGATGGCCCGGGCGTAGGCATCAAAGTCAGTCAGACGCTTCTTGAGGATGCCGTAGACTTTGGCATCGTCCACCCGGGCATAGTCGTGGACGATGAGGTTCCGGAACCGCGCCATGTCCACCAGCGCGGGCAACAGGTCCTCCGGGACAACGCCCTCTTCGTACAGGACCTGGAACACATCCTTGTTGTCCTCGGGATAGCGGAATCCCTCCAGCGCGATCAGCCGACGGCCAATATCCAGGCAGGCCTCCACGGCGACCTGCAAACTCCGCTCCACGGCCTTCTTGAGCCGCACATTTTCCACGTATTCCCGGAATGACCGGACCCGGTCCCGTTCCTGCTTCAGGTAAGAGACCTCATTCCGCAGGTACGTCAACCTTTCCACGATCGCGTCGTCGGCGTCCCCCAAGGCCCACCTCCCGAATCTCCTTGAAGAGCACCTCTGTGAAGAAGTCGTACATCGGCTTCAGGTCGGCGTAGATTTGGCCCGCCCGGACCTCAAACTCCACCCGCGCGGCCCGGTCCCGCTCAAAGATCAGACGCCCGTGCTTCAGGACCTGATGCTGCAATAGCGGCGGGGCGTCGTTCAGGACCACCAGGTCGGTCGGGCGGCCAATGACGCGCTCCGCCTCCCAGCCCAGGCGCAGCCGACGGTCAAAGCGGGTCTCCTCATCCAGGTCGGCGGTCAGCAGGACGGCGATGTCCACGTCGCTCTGGGGACGCGCCCGCCCCTGGGCCACCGATCCGAAGACATAGGCCGCCACCACGTCCGGCTGAGAGGCCAGATATTCCAGCAGAGAGGACATCCACTCGTTCATCGCCGCCCCAGGCACTCTAAACTTTTACCACGAAGGTCACAAAGGATGCACAAAGGGCCCAAAGAAAACCTTCGTGTCCTCGTGGTTTTCATTCCGAAATCACACCACCGTCACCACCGAGCCGTTGGGCGTCTTGGTCACTTCAATACGGGCCGGGAAGGCATCCCGCAGTTCCTCCAGGTGGGTGATCACCAGGATGCAGGCGAATTCGTCCTGGATGGCGTGGATCGCCTCCACCAGCCGTTCCCGGCCCTGAGCGTCCTGGGAGCCGAAGCCCTCGTCTATGAAGAGGGTCTGGAGTTGGGCACCAGCCCGGCGGGCCAGCAGGCGGGAAAGGGCCACCCGCAGGGCAAAGTTGACCCGAAACTGCTCGCCGCCGGAGTAGTTCTCGTACGGGCGCTCGCCCAGTTCGTCCGCGATGCGGATGTCCAGGGTCTCGCGGACCTCGCCGGAGAGAATCTCCCGCTGGGTCTCCAGCCGGACGTGCATCCGCCCGCCGGTCATCCGGGCCAGCAGACCGTTGGCCTCCACCTCTATCTCCGGCACGACGGCCTCTATGATCATCGCCGGGACGCCCTGGATGCCGAAGGCGGTGCGGAGTTCGGCGTAGAGGGACTCCTGATGGGCCAGTTCGGCCCGCCGCCGGAGGCGGGTTTCCTTCTGGCGGGCCAGTTCGTCGCAGGCCGCCAGCCGTTGCTGGGCCGCGCCCAGGCGCTGGCGGGCCAGGGACTCCGCCTCCTCCACCCGCCGCAGTTCCTCCTCCAGCGCCGGGGCCTCCCGCAGACGCGCCTCCAGCGCGCGCGCCGTCTCCTCCAGTTCCGCCTGGCGGGCCTGGTCGGCGGCGATCTGCTCCTCCCAGCGGCGCCGGGCCTCCGCCAGCCGGACCAGTTCCCGCTCCTCCCGCTCCACGCCGGTCCGGGCCTCCGCCAGTTGCTCCCGCCGTTCGGCGTAGACCTGGAGTTCCCGGACGGCCCGGCGGGCCTCCTCGTGGGCGACGGCGTCGTAGCCCAGGGCCGCCTCCTGCGCGCGCACCTCCTCCAGCGCCGCGCGCTCGGCGTGGGCGTAGTCCTCCGCCGCCAGGGTGGCCACGATACGGTCGTGCTCGGCCCGCGCCACCCCCAGTTCCCGCTCCGCCTCCCGTCCCGCACGGATGCGCTCCGCCAGCATGGCTACCTCCCCCTCCAGACGGGGGAGTTCCTGCAGCGAGGCCTCGTTCGCCCGGACCTCCGCCTCCAACTGTTGTTTCTCCTTGCCCAGTTCCTTCAGCCGCGCCGCGTTGGCCCGATACGTGTCTCCCTTCTCCCGTCCTTCCCGCTGCATCTCCTCCAACAGCCGCAGGCGGTCCGGTTCCGTCAACGGACGACGACAGAGGGGACAGACCGCCTCCGCCCCCTCCAGCATCTTTATCTGCTCTTGCAGGACCTCCATTTCCTGCTTGAGGGACTGGTTGACCGTCCCGAGTTCCGTCATTTCCAGGGCCAGGCATTCCAGTTTCTGCTTCGCGGCATCGTTTTGTTGACGGAGTTCCTTCAGGGCGGCCACCTGGGCCACCAGTTCCTCTTGACGGCGCAGGATGTCGGGGGTCACCCGACGGGCGTCCAGCATCCGGATTTGCTGCGCGGCCCCCTCCCGCTGGAGTTCCAGTTCGTGGCGGGCCTGGCGAATCTTCTCTTCCAGCGCGCTGCGCCGCTCCCGGAGTTGGGACAGGGCGGAGAGTTTCTCACCGTAGCGCCGCTCCCACTCCAGCGCCTCCTGGTAGGCCGCGTATCCCCGCTCTATCTCCTCCGCCTCGTCCAACAGGGCACGGTACTGGGCCCGGCGCGCTTCCCGCTCTCGTCGCTCCTGCTCCAGCGCGTCCAGTTCCCGCCGGGCCTGGTCCAGGCGCGCGGTCAACTCCTGCCGTTGCTCCTGGACGCGGCGGTAGTCGCCCCGCGCCCGCTCCATTTCCTGCCAGGCCTCCCGGAGACGACGAAGTTCGGCGCTCCACCGCTCCGCTTCCTGCCGGGCCTCCTCCAACTGGGCCTCGTACTCCGGACGGCGAGCCAGTTCTTCGTCTATCTCCGCCAGGCGCATATCGTTCAGGCGGGACTCGTTCTGAATCTGGACCAGGCGATTTTTGGCCCGTTCTTCGTACTCCTGCCAGACGTCCAGGCCCAGGATGTCGCTGAGGACCCGTTTCCGCTCGGCGGGCGTCTTGACCGTGAACTCGTCGGCGCGGCCCTGGCGGAGAAAGGCCGAGTTGACAAAGGTGTCGTAGTCCAGGTGGAGAATCCGGACAATCTTTTCCTCAGTGGCGCGGATGGAACTTTCCGACAGGGAGCGCCAGCGGCCGTTATCGTGAACCTGGAAGTCCAGCAGAGAGGCGCCGCGCTTGCCGCCGCGCCGCTGGCGGATGACCCGGTAGAGATTGTCACCCAGGTGGAAGGCGAAGTCCACCGCCATTTCGTCCGCGCCCTGGCGGATGAGGTCGTCATCCCGGCGAGACCGGGCCGTTTTGCCCCAGAGGGCCCAGGTGATGGCGTCCAGCAGCGCCGACTTTCCGGCACCGTTCTCCCCGCTCAGGCAGGCGACGTGGATGCCGGAGAAATCCAGTTCGGCCTGGCGGTAAGGCATGAAGTTGGTGAGGGAAAGTTTGTACGGGATCATGGCACAGGTCGCAAGTCGCAAGTCGCAGGTCGCAGGTTACACCAACTCTATCTCCCAGTCCACTACCTGCAGGTCCGGGCGGGTGGTCTCTATCCAGTGGACGGCCCGCTCCAGGACCGCGTGGGTGTAGGCAGCGTCGTTGGCGACGGTGACAATGGCGATGACGGCCGACTGCCAGAGGTCGTTGTCGTCCACTTCGGCGGCGGCCAGGTTGAACTCTTTGCGCAGACCGTTCAGCAGGGGCTTCAGACGGCCGCGCTTCTCCTTCAGGGAGCCGTTACCTGGCAGGTGAAGTTGGATGCGGCAGAGACCGACGATCATTGGTACATTGGTACATTGGTAACTGGTATATTGGGAATTGGTATATTGGGAATTGGTATATCGGGAATTGGTGGTCTTTGGTCATTTCAGGTAGATCGGATTGCCCATCGCGCGCATCATCAGCGCGGCCGGTTCCTCGTCCAGCGGCGCCTCGGGCGGGTCAATCACCTCGGGCCGGAAGTAGCGGTCGCCCTCGGGAAGAATCTCCCAGGTGTGGGTGAAGTCGTCGGCGGAGATTTCGGTCTGCAGGACCCGCCGGGCCGAGACCAGCCGCAGGAGACCCCCCGCCGCGCCCCGGACCCGGCAGGTCAGGCGGACCGTCGCGCCCGGCGGCAGGGGGAGTTCGTCGCCCATCATCGCCCGGTGCCCGCACGAAGGGTTTTCAGGGATCAAGGAATCCACAGCCTCAGCGGTCAGTTCCACCTGCGGGCCCGCAGGCCCTTCGGAGATGAAGACGTGCCCGGCCCGCAGGCCCGCCACGACCGCCGGGATGGAAAGTTCCTCCGCCCACACCCAGGTGGTGGGGGTGCCCAGTTCGTACCAGCCCAACTCGCCGGTAAAGGGGCCCTGGTGCTTGTCGGAGCCGCCGACGGCGGTGATACGGTGGCCTTCCCGCAACAGGGAGTCCCAGACCGCCAGCGCCTGGTAGTTGGAAATGAACCAGGGCGCACCCCAGACCTCCATACAGTCCGGCCCGAAGAAATCGCCGAAGGCCCAGGGCGGGCCGTCGTCTTTGGGATGGTTGACGGAGAACAGTGCGCCGTGCTCTCGCGCCCACTCCCGGATTCGGCGCATCTGGTCGTCCCGCCAACACCGGAAATCGGCCCAGTCCGTGACGGGCCAGAGATTGGCGTGCCCGCGGTAGGTGGAGATTTCCACGCCGGGGATCAGTAGGGGCAACCCTTGCGGTTGCCCCGACGATAACCGACTCAGTTCCGGCAGGTGGCTGACGGTGTTGTGTTCGGTGACCGCGACGAAATCCAGCCCCTGGGCCCGGGCAGCGGCGACCAGGTCCTCCAGCGGGGCGGAGCCGTCGGAGTGGTGGCTGTGGGCGTGCAGGTCGCCGTGGAACCAGCGGGGGCCGGGAGCGATGGGGCCCCGGTCGTAGGGACAGGGCAGGGGAAATGGCGCATCGTCCGCCGCACCCGATTCCATGCGGACAACGATGCGGTAGTCGCACCCCTCGGGGGCCAGTTGATAAAGGCCCAGCAGGATGTGCCAGGTACCGGGAAGGATGGGGCCGGGCAGGTAGCCTGGGGTGGCGTCGGTGGCGGAGAGGGTGAACTCCCGGCGGGCCGTGCCGCTCCAGCCGCGAAAGCCGCGCCCACCGGGGAACTCCGTCCCGCGCGGGTCAAAGAGGCCGATGTCCACGATGTTGCCCTCTTCCCAGCCGGCCTTATCAGCGCTCAGGGGACAGTTGAACTCGTAGGCGACGGAGAGGCGCACCACGCCCGGCGGCACCTCAAAGGGGATGAGGGGGAATTCATCCCGGTCCCGGTCTTCGGGGGAGAAGTGGCCGTGAAGGACCAGTTCCATAAGTCCTCCCTGCCGGAGAACCAGAGAATCAAAGAATCAGCGGCTCGCTGATTCTTTGATTCTCTGATTCACCCTGATCCCTCCTCCGCCCGCATCGCGGCCAGGATGACGCTCAGCCGGTGGTGCAGGGCCTCCGCTTCCACCTTCGCCTCTTCCAGGCGCAGCGCCAGCGCGTCCCGCCGCTGAAGCGCGGCCCTGTACTCCTCATCGGCATCCAGGGCCACCAGAAGGATGCGGGCCCGGTCTTCGGCGGTGGGGGCCAGCGACTTCTCCCCTCCCGCCTTCTTGATCCACTTCCGTTCCACCCGGGCCTGGGTCACGCGCAGGTCGTATTCCGCCCGGGCCAGTTCGGCGGAGAGATGGACAACCTCCAGCCGGGCCGCCCGCAGTCTCTCCACCACCTCGTTCGCTTCGTTATAAAGTGGGTGCATCATATCCCCCTATCTGGGACACGGATGGGCACGGATGGTACGGATTTTCACGGATTTTATCCGCGAAATCCGTGTTCATCCGTTTTTATCCGTGTCCACCCGTGTCCTGTTCCTATCCACCCCAATCCGATACACCGGGACGTCCTTCCCGCCCAGGCGGTACTTGTAGTCCTCGCTCCCGCGCAGGAAGTCGTAGGCCTCCCGGCCCTCCGCGATGGCATGCCGGATCAGGAAGGCCGAAAGGACGATGCCCGCGCCGATGCCGGGGTCGGCCCGCCAGTCCAGGCCGGAGTTGTACACCAGGACGCGGTTCCGATAGACGAAATTGAGATACGCGGCCAGTTTCCGCCCGTCCCATTCCAGAAAGGCCAGTTGTAGCCAGCCCTCGGCGAACGCCGCCCAGGCCAGTTCCCGGAAGAACGCGCGCATCGGTGGGGTGAGAAACTCCGCCTTCGCGCGGGTACTTCTGGCCATCAGGGCCAGGAAGTCCTCCATCTCCGCTTCCAGGTCGTGCTGAGGCCCGACGATGTACCAGCGCAACCCGTCCAGCGCCTCCGCCCGGCGGAGTTTGCGGCGCAGTTCGTGCCGGTCCTTTCCGTCCAGAGACGCCAGATACTCCTCCCAGGTGGACGGCAGGGGGATGACGGGGCAGACCTCCTGGACTTCCGTCTCCACGGCCCAGCCGCGCTCCCGGGCCAGCGCGGGGAGGACCTGGAGCGTCGGGGAGGCCGCCGGGACGTTGCAGAGGTCCATCCGCTCCCACCCGGGCGCGGCCGGACCGGTCAGCCCGTCCAGAACGGCAGCCCACACTTCGGCCTCCCGCCCGGCCACGACAACGGCGTCCAGATAGTCGGAGACCTCCACGCAGCCGACCCACTGCAGAGTGTGCCCCTTCGGGCAGTCCGCCTGGCAGAGGGGGACGATTCCGACCAGTTCGGTGCCGTCCCGGACCGTTACCAGGTACAGCAATGGCGGGGTCTGCTGGGTCTCCACATCCGCCAGATGGCGCCACCAGGCCCGCTGACAGGATGGGGCGAGAAACGGTACATCGGTGGCGGAGCAGCGCAAGAGCGCTGTCCACTCGTCCGCCAGCGCGTCAAAGGCCGATGGGTGAGAGTAAACCTCAACGTGGAGGGGCATCACCCTATATTATCTCCGTCCCGGCCGGGTTGTCAAATCCGCCATTTGTGGTAAAATAACAGTGCGCGGTGGGTGTGGCCCAAGGGTTAGGGCACCTGGTTGTGGCCCAGGAGACTGTGGGTTCGAGTCCCACCATCCACCCCACGAGAGGCACGGCACCGCCGTGCCATTTTTGTATGCCCCCGTAGCTCAATTGGATAGAGCAACGGACTTCGGATCCGTTGGCTGCGCGTTCGAGTCGCGCCGGGGGCGCTCCAGCCGCAAAGCCGCCGGGCGCAACGAACTCAGTACAACAGCACCCGGCGGCTTAAACCATCTCTTCAGACGAAAGCACAAATCAGAGATGCCCGACAGCTGAAAACCAACACCGAGAACCTTATCTCTTTTTTCTAACCGCGATAGTGCTCCTCATGATATTGGCTAACCCTTATGTACACAGTCCCTTTTTTGTGAGTCTGAATACGCACGGCGAGGTCGTTCAACAGGCTCTGGCAGGTGCCATGTTAGGCTACACTCTTTCTGCCAGGGTGCGATTCCCCATCCTCAATGTCTTCATTAAATTGGGCCAGGCGCGCTGCCTGCGCCGCATGGGGCGGCAGACGGAGGGTTTTTACACCGTTTACCGGTTGGCTGATGCGATGGATCCCAAAACTGTTCCGACTGTATACGCCTATCTGATTGAATCGGCCTTACTACAGACGGACCCGCTTCAATCGTCCTGCAAGCATGATTTGCAGGAACTGCGTTTGGAAGCGCTCCGAAGCGCGAGTGGCCATTTGCCCTATTTTGAATTGTTTAACGACGCGCTGGAGGAGGGCTTGTAGATGGTCTGAAGCAGGGAATGGAGTCATTAGAACCTCCTCCCGGCCCCACAAAGCCCGCTATCTCTCCCCCAATCAAGGGTGCTGGAGAAAGGGAGCACAGCGGCCTCCAGCCGCCGTAAAACCCGCTGACTTGTCCTCTGCCCCCGAGCGGGTATAATATGCCCGTCCCCCCACTTCTCCCATCGGTGCCGATACCCGTCAGGAGCACCCGATGACGAAAGAGCAGAAGTTTTTCAATACCCTGCGGGATGTTTTCGTTGGCGCCAGGGTGGAAGGCCAGTCCGGCTTCATCAACCTGATGCGCATCAAATCCCGCTACTACGAAGAGGGCGTCTTCCCGCGCCTGAGAGAAGACATTGACCGGGCACTGGAACCGTTCCCCGAGTTCCGCGAGGAACTCTTTGACCGCCTCTATGCCTTTTTCCGCCGCTATTTCACCAAATCCGGCTCCATCTGTTTCCACCATACCCCTTTTCACGAACGGGTGTACGAACAGGTCTACACCGATGACCGGGATGTGGCGCTCTTCTGGAAGACCCATATGCTCTACTACGTCAAGACCGACCGCCTCTTCCGTAGCATGGATGTGGAGGTGGACGGTTTCCGCTTTCACTTTGACGTCTCCACGCTGGAGCACCGGCAGGCCAACGAGAAGCGAGCCCTGGCCTACACCTTCAGGGAACGCCGCGACGACGGCACTCTGGTCTTCACCGTCACCCTCTCCGCGAAGGGCCGTACCACCAGCATGGATGCCATCCGCCGGGCCATCCGGGACGCGATGAGCCTCTCCCGCTACACCCCCGCCGTCCCCTCCGAAGAGACCCTGGAACGAGCCATCCACCTGTTTGAGCGCCAGAGCCAGGTGGACTACTTCATCAACAAGGACGCCCGCACGTTCCTGCAAGAGCAACTGGACCTCTGGCTCTACCAATACGTCTTTGAGCCGGAGCAACGAAAGGGCACTCTCTGGACAGAAGGACGGGTCCGCCAACTGCAGGTCCTCCGGGACATCGCCAGCAGAATCATCCACTTCATCGCCCAGTTTGAGGACGAACTGGTGCGCATCTGGAACAAGCCCCGGTTCGTGCTGGAAAGCCACTACATCATCACATTGGACCGGATTTCCGCTCAGGAGGGAGGCCCGGGCCTGCTGGAGCAGTTGCTGAACCACCCCGGCATGGCCGCCCAGGTACAGGAGTGGCGGAACCTGGGGATGGTGGACGAAAACTTCTCCCCAGCGCAGATTTGGGAGACCGACCTACTGGGCCATCGTCTGCACCCCCGCTACCAGTGCCTCCCTCTGGACACCTGTCACTTCCCCGACCTGGAGGAGTCCCTCATCGGTATTTTTGACAACCTGGACGATGCGCTGGACGGCTGGCTGGTCCACAGCGAGAACTATCAGGCCCTGTTGACCATGCTGCCCCGTTTCCAGGGACGGGTGAAGTGCATCTACATTGACCCGCCGTACAACACCGGCCACGACGAGTTTATCTACGAAGACCGCTTCCAGCACAGCAGTTGGCTGACCATGATGGAAAACCGTCTCCGCCTGGCGGAACCGTTCCTCACGGACGACGGCTTTCTGGCCATGAGCATCGGCGAGGAGGAACTCCCCCGGGCGCGCCTCCTGCTGGAACACATCTTCGGGCCCTCCAACTACCGGAACACCCTGCTCCTGAGGCGCTACGACAAAAACATCAACCGTCAATTTATGGAATCGGGGCTGAAGAGCCTGAACGTCGGCGCGGAGTACGTTCTGCTTTTCGGCAAGTCGGACTCCGCGGTTATGCAACCGGTCTTTCGGGCCGCCCGGACAGACCGGCAGGGGAAGGGGTACTGGAAGAGTTTCTGGAACGCGGCGGACCGCCCAACCATGCGCTACGAGCTCTTTGGCGTGACGCCGGAGACCGGTCAGTGGAAATGGAAGAGAGAGGTAGCCCTGGAGGCGGCACAGAATTATGCGGAGTACCTGGAAAAATACGCGGCCGAGATGACCCTGGAGGAGTACTGGGAGCGGACGGGGTGCAGAAAACGCTTCCTGCGCCGAAACCCCCGGGGAGGCGGGGCGGCCAGAGGAGTGGAGCACTGGGTGCCCCCCAGCGGCAGCGTCCTGCGCAACAGCAACTGGTCCGACCTGCTGGCCTCGGAGTCCCTGGACGACATGGGCCTGTTCTTCTCATCCCCCAAAAGCGTCGCATGGGTCTCCACACTTCTGACCCTCTGCGCGGTCCGGGATGGGGAGATGGTCCTGGACTTCTTCGCGGGCTCCGGGACGACGGCCCATGCCGTCATCCACCTGAACCGGCGGGATGGCCTCCGCCGCCGCTACATCCTGGTGGAGATGGGCGATCACTTCCACACCGTCCTCCTGCCCCGCATCAAGAAAGCCGTCTTCTCCGACCGATGGCGGGGAGGCCGGGCCCGGCCCGATGGCCAGGGCATCAGCCACTTCGTCAAGTACTTCCACATGGAACAGTACGAGGACATCCTGCGCCGGGCAACCTACGAGGACACGGCCCCCCGTTTCTTCCAGAGCGACCCCTACGCGCAGTACGTCTTCCTGCGGGACCGCAAAATGCTGACGAACGCTCAGACGGGCGAACCGGTGGCCACCCTTGACCCTGAAACAGACACCGTACGCGTGGACCTGAGCAGACTCTACGAGAACATTGACCTGGGCCAGACGCTCTCTTTCCTTACCGGCAAACGGATTCGGCGGCTCTCCCCGGACTGCGTGGTTTTTGAGGACGGCGAGACCGTCTCCCTGACTGCCCCCCCATGGAATCTGACCAAACCCCTCATCTTCTGGAGATGACCCGATGTCGGAAGACATCCCCTTCACCTGGTACCGGGTTTCATGCCCCAAAAGCGTGCGCCAGGCCCCGTTCCGGATTGTGGGGTTTGAACTGGACCCAAAGGGAAACAACCACGCCTTTATCCAGAAAGCGATCCGGGTCGCTGCGCGGCAGGGCGGTATCCCTCTGGCCCCGGACGGCTCCGTACGAAACCCCGACCGGTTGTTCAAGACACGGTACCTGGGTGCCCTCTCAGAAATTCTGCTGGTCCATTTTCTCCAGAAGCAGTTAGGGGAGGAGTTCCGGGTCGCCCGGGACGATCACTTCAGCGGATACGAGAACCACACCGACATCACCGTGAGGAGAAACGACAGGGCGGTCACGCTGGAAGTCCGGGGGTCGTTCCCCTACCGCCCCCTTCAGCGCGTCCTCTGCGAATTGTTTGACGTCATCGGCCCGTACGCCACGACCTACAAGCCCGGAGAACCCCCCAGGGACTTCTACCTGCGCACCCTCATCAACACAAAAGTGGACGATTTTTCTCCCAATCGGCCCCACAGGCTGTACTTCGTTGGTGGGGCGGAGGCCGCCCTGTTTGGGAACGAAGGGGGACACACCGACCTGAAGCAGACCGGAGCGGAGTACCTGACCATCAAGCCGATTGCAAAAGCGCGAGACGCATCGGAGATTCTGGGATTGATCCGGCAAAGTCTGACGGGAGAGAAGTGATGAGCCAGCACTCATTCCAGCATCGCGTCGCCCTGGTGACGGGCGCTTCCAGCGGCATTGGACGGACAACGGCGCTCCTGCTGGCGCGGGAGGGAGCCCGCCTGGCGCTGGTGGCCCGCCGCGAGGGGCCGCTCCGGGAGGTCGCCCGGGAGATTGAGGGGATGGGGCAGGAGGCCCTGGTCCTCCCCGCCGACGTCACCCGGCAGGAGGAGGTGGAGCGCGCGGTGGGGGAGACGGTGGCCCGCTGGGGCCAGGTGGACATCCTGGCCGCCTGCGCCGGCGCCTATATCCGCGCCCCCGTCCTGACGATGACCGTCACCGACGTGGAGCAGTCCATGGCGGTGAACTTCTACGGCGTCCTCCACGCCGTTCAGGCCGTCCTCCCCCACATGGTCGCCCGGCGGAGTGGCCACATTGTCATCATCTCCTCCGCCAACGGCAAGAAAGGCATCCCGCCGGACGGCCCCTACGTGGCGGCGAAGTTCGCTGTCGCCGGCCTGGGGGACATCCTGCGGCAGGAACTGCGCCCTTATGGCATCGCCGTCACCACCGTCTTCCCCGGGCGGGTGGATACACCGATGATTGCCCATATCCGGGTGCCCTGGATTTCGGCCAAAATCCCGCCGGAGGCGGTGGCGCGGGCCATCCTGCGCGCCATCCGCCGCCGCCCCCCGGAGGTCATCATCCCCTTCCAGGTCCGCCTTTTCGTCTACCTCAGCGCCCTCTTCCCTTCGCTGGGCGATTGGTTCACCCGCCAGTTTCATCTGGAGGGTTGGGAGGAGGACAGGTGAACGGGAAAGGTCCCGCTGACTGGTCCCTGGAAACCCGCGCGGTGCACGCCGGACGCGTTGAGGGCGACCGCAAGGGGGGCGACCGCAATGGTCGCCCCTACGTTCCCACCGTTCCTCCCATCCATCCCTCCGTCACCTACTCCTACGAACGGATGGAGGACCTGGATGAGGCCTTTGCCACCGGAGGCTACGTCTACACCCGGCACGGGAACCCGACCGTCGCCACGCTGGAGGAGGCGGTGGCCGCGCTGGAGGACGGGAAGACCGCGGTGGCCTTCGCCTCCGGCATGGCGGCCATCCACGCGGCCCTCCTGGCCATCGGCGCGCGGGCCGGGACGGCGGTGGTGGCGGCCCGCGACCTCTACGGCGCCACCTACGTGCTCCTGGACCGCCTCCTGCGCTCCCAGGGGGTGACAGTCCGTTTTGTGGAGGTGACGGACCTGGCGGCGGTGGAGACGGCGTGCGCGGAAACCCGCCCGGTCGCCCTGCTGGTGGAGACCGTCTCCAACCCCCTGCTGAAGGTCGCCGACCTGCCCGCGCTGGCGGAGGTCGCCCACCGGTACGGCGCGGCGCTGTTGGTGGATAACACCTTTGCCACCCCGTACCTGGTCCGCCCGCTGGCCCTGGGGGCCGATATGATCATCCACAGCGCGACCAAATACCTGGGCGGCCACGGGGATGTGCTGGCGGGCGTGGTGGTCACGTCGGCAGCGCGGCGAGAGGCGTTGATGGACGTCCTGAAGACGACCGGGGCCAACCTGGGGCCGCTGGAGGCCTGGCTTCTGCTGCGGGGCCTGCGGACGCTGGTCCTGCGGGTGGAGCGGCAATGTGCCAGCGCGCTGGCGGTCGCCCGCTGGCTGGAATCCCACCCTCGCGTCGGGCAGGTCTTCTACCCGGGCCTTCCCTCCCACCCTCAGCACGAACTGGCCGCGCACCTCTTCGGGGGCCGGGGCTTCGGCGGCATCGTGACCTTTGAACTGAAGGGTGCCGCGCGGGAGGAGGTGTTCCAGTTTATGGACCGGCTCCGCCTCTGCATCCCCGCCACCTCCCTGGGCGACATCCAGACGCTGGTACTCTACCCGGCCCACTCCTCCCACCGCGGCCTCAGCCCCGAGGAGCGGGCCGCCCTGGGCATCACCGACGGGATGGTGCGCGTCTCGGTGGGGATTGAAGCGGTGGAGGATATCCTCGCCGACCTGGCCCAGGCGCTGGAACCTCCCGGTCCGGGTGCCTCCTGGTAATTGCAGAGAGCGCGGGGAACGCGGAGAAGAAAGACCGGCTCCAGATGAAGGCTGATTTCGCCGCGCGCCTCAGGGGCTGGCCCGGCATCTCAACAGCCTGAATTCCGTCGGCGCTACCGCGGGAGCACTACCGGACAGATGGAGAGACGTTCCCGCAGCCCGTCGGGCAGCCGGGGGTCCTCCGGGGAGACCCCCAGCCGATCCGCCAGGAAGCAGCAGAACCGCTTCTCCTCAATGTCGTCATCGGCGTCCTGGAAGCAGATTTCCAGCGCCTCCAGCGCCTTCCCCTGATTGACCGCCGTGAAGATGGCATCCGCCTTCATTTTGCACCTCCCTCTTTTCCGTTGGGCTCTTCTACCAGAACGGGCGACCGTTCTCCCTCTTCCGCGCAAACCCCTTCGCCTCTGAGCCACCGCTCCAGTTGAGCAACCCGCTCCTCCAGTTCCAGAAACCGGTGGCTCAACTCCTCCAGCGCTCCCTCCAGCGGGTCGTTGATGCGGTTATGCTCCAGCGCTGTCTCCGGGCGGGCACCGTTGCCCAGCCGGGCCACGTGCGCCGGTACCCCCACCACCGTCGCGTGGGCCGGCACCGACCGCACCACCACCGACCCGGCTCCGATACGGGCATACTCCCCCACCGTGATGGGCCCCAGCAGGATGGCCCCCGCCCCAATGACGACGCCCCGGCAGACGGTGGGATGCCGTTTGGCCTTCTGGCGACTGGTCCCGCCCAGCACAACCCCCTGGTACAGGATGACCTCGTCCCCCACCTCCGCCGTCTCGCCGATGACCACGCCCATCCCGTGATCAATGAAGACCCTCCGCCCGATGCGCGCGCCGGGGTGAATCTCCACCCCCGTCAGCGCCCGGTTCAGGTGGGAAACCAGGCGGGCCAGCAGATAGCGCCGTCTCCGCCAGAAAAAATGGGCGACCCGATGAAGCCATAGAGCGTGGACCCCCGGATAGCAGAGCACGATCTCCCAGACCGACCGGGCCGCGGGGTCGTTCTCCAGCGCGGCCCGGATGTCCTCCCGTATCCGTTCCGCGATGCGGCGAATTCCCTCAGGCACCCACGTATTTCGCATAGACTCCTTTCGCCTCCGTTTCGTCCGCCGCCCCCTTGACCAGGGCCCGCCCGTCGGCGAAGACGGTGACCTCGTAGGGAGCGGCCCGAAACCGGAGCAGGTACTCGTTCTGAAACACCTCCCCCACCCGGCGCAGACGGTCGGCCAGGCGATCCAAAGGAATACGACCGTCCCCGGACGGGGTGATCTGGAAGGCACCCTCCCCGCAAAGTTCCACCACCCGGCCCGTCTCTCGCGCGGTCAGGAAATCAAACCGGCCCTCGTCGCAGGCCGGGCAGCGGCCGTCCCCCTTGCGGATAGGGACCATTTCCCATTGGCTCACCCATACGTCCACATAAATCAGCGGCGGTGCGGGATCCACCTGACCCGTCAGCACCTTCAGCGCCTGGACTACCTCCAGCGAAGCGATAATGTTGACCGCCGCGCCCAGGACGCCGGCCGTGTCGCAGGTGGGGGTCGTCCCCGGCGCGGGCTTCCGCAGGAGAATGCAGCGGTAGCAGGGGGTGCGGCCGGGGAGAACGGTTGTCGTCACTCCATAGGTGCCGACGACCGCGCCGTGGACCCAGGGCCGGCGGTGCTTGACGCAAACGTCGTTGATCAGGTAGCGGGTCTCAAAGTTGTCGGTCCCGTCCACCACCAGGTCCACCCCGTCCAGCAGTCGCTCCGCGTTGCGGGGGGAGAAGTCAGCGACGACGGGCTCCACCCGCACGTCGGAGTTGATGCGGGCCAGTTTTCGGGCCGCGGCGACCGCTTTGGGGAGACCGGCGGCTACGTCATCCTCGTCAAAGAGGACCTGCCGCTGCAGGTTGTGCAGTTCCACCACGTCCCGGTCAATGAGGCGCAGGAAACCGACACCCGCGCGAGCCAGTCCGTCGGCGATGACCGTGCCCAGCGCGCCGCAGCCGACGACGGCGACGGAGGCCGCGCGCAGCCGTTCCTGCCCCTGGGGGCCAATCTGGGGCAGGAGCACCTGCCGGGCATAACGGTCAGACCGGGTTTGTATCGTCATCGCAGTTTCGTGTTGGGATGTAGCGCTGGCCGTCGGCTGATTACAGGCTGACAGCCTGCACTACCGTAGCGCCGGCCGCCAAGCCGGTATCCCCGATGCAGGCTGACAGCCTGAACGCAGGCCTGGCGGCCTGCGCCACAGGGGTGTGCCTTCGCCAGTGTCTTTTATAGCGCTTGCCCAAGGCCCCCTGGTAGGTAGTTACCATTGGTCATTCTTCACAGGCACCCGGCGACGGTGAGGCCCGCCTCCTCGTCGGCGAAGAGATCGGTACTCAGGTAGCGCTCGCCGGTATCGGGCAGCACCGCAACGATCATCTTCCCAGCGCTCTCCGGACGGGCCGCCACCTGCAGGGCCGCCCAGGCCACCGCCCCCGACGAAATCCCCACCAGAATGCCCTCCTCCCGGGCCAGCCGCCGGGCCGTCCGAATGGCATCGTCGTCGGTCACCTGAATGATCTCGTCCACCAGGTCCAGCCGCAGGACGTCGGGGATAAACCCCGCGCCGATGCCCTGGATTTTGTGCCGGCCCGGTTGCCCACCGGAGAGGACGGGGGAGGCCGCCGGCTCCACCGCCACCGCCCGCAGGGACGGCTTGAGAGGCTTCAGCGTCTCCGTCACGCCGGTGATGGTCCCGCCCGTCCCCACGCCCGCCACCACAATGTCCACCGCGCCGTCGGTATCCCGCCAGATCTCCATCGCGGTGGTCCGCCGGTGGATGTCGGGGTTGGCCGGGTTGCCGAACTGGTTCAGGAGCAGGTAGCGGGGGTCCTGAGCGGCCAGTTCCTCCGCCTTCCGGACCGCGCCGCGCATCCCCTCCGCGCCGGGAGTGAGAATGAGTTCGGCACCCAGAGCGCGCAGGAGTTTGCGCCGCTCTATGCTCATCGTCTCGGGCATCGTCAGCACCAGCCGATAGCCCCGGGCCGCGCAGACGAAGGCCAGAGCGATACCTGTGTTGCCGCTGGTGGGCTCTATGAGAATGGTATCGGGCCCGATTTTCCCCTCCCGCTCCGCCGCCTCAATCATGCTGACGCCGATACGGTCTTTGACGCTGGCGAGGGGGTTGAAACACTCCAGTTTGACCAGCACCGTCGCCGTCAGCCCGGCGGTCACGCGGTTCAGGCGGACAAGAGGAGTTTCGCCGATGGTCCTGGTGATGTCGCTGTAGATTCGGCCCATACATTCGCCTCCTGGATGGCCTGCTCGCAGAGGTCCTGCAGGGTCACTCCGTCCAGCACGTCCGCGATGGTGGCCGATACCTGCTGCCAGAGGCGGCGGGTCACGCAGCACTCCGCCCGCTGGCATCGGGTCTCGCCGCCAGGGGCGACGCAGTGAACCAGAGCAATGGGGCCCTCCGCCGCCCGGACGATTTCGCCCACGGTGATCTGGGCCGGAGGCCGCGTCAGGCGATAGCCTCCGGCGGGGCCTTTCACCCCCTGGACCAGCCCGGCCCGCTCCAGTTTGCGGAACAACTGGGCGATGTAGGCGGCGGAGATGCCCTGACGGCGGGCAATGTCGGCCCGGGAGACGGAACCCTCCCCGGCGTGGAGGGCGACGTCCACCATCGCCCGCACCGCATATCGGCCCTGGGTGGAAAGTTTCATGGTGATTTTATTGTAGCATAGTTGAGTATTTTTGTCAACAATGGCCAAGTTGTGGGGTGTGTCCCAAAATCATCGGGAGCCCGGTGGGCCAGGCCGTAAACGGCCTGGCTGAGGTTGCCCAGGGCGCTGGAAGCGCCCTTTCCCTTCGGTAGCCCTTCGGGAACCCGGGTTGCCAGGGTGGAGAGGGGCGCTCTCGCGCCTCATCTTCGCCTGAGCCTGGCCGTTTACGGCCAGGCGAAAAGGCCAGCGGCCCAGCCCGACAAAACCGGGACACACCCAACGCAACATTTTTGTTGACCAAAAAGACACGAAGACACAAAGGGTGGATGAAAAAAATAAAAAACCTTCGTGTCTTTGTGTCTTCGTAGTAAAAACGATATGAAACACTGGCAGACTCTGGAACTTCCCAAAATCCTGGAACGGCTGGCGAGCCACGCCTCTTTCTCCGCCGGGGCCGAAAAGGCCCGGGCGCTGGCCCCCAGTACCGACCCGGCGGAAATCCGGGATCGGCTGGCGACCACCACGGAGGCCCGCCGGTTCCTCTCCCTCCATCCCCAGGCCGATCTGGGCGGCGCGCGGGACGTCCGCCCCATGGTGGACGCCGCCCGACGGGCGGCCGTCCTGGCCCCCACCGACCTGCTGGACATCGCCCAGACCCTGGAGACGGCCCGGCGGCTTCGGCAGACCCTCACCCGGCAGGAGGCGCAGTTCCCCCGCCTGGCGGCGATTGCGGCCCGCCTGGAGCCCTGCCCCGAACTGGTGGAGGCCATCGGGCGCGTCCTGGATGAGCGCGGGGAAATTCGGGACGACGCCTCCCCGGCCCTGGCGCGCATCCGTCGCGACCTGCGCGCCGCCCACGACCGACTCCTGGACCGCCTCCAGCGCATCATCTCCTCCCCGGAGACGGCCCCCTTCCTCCAGGAGCCCATCATCACCATGCGGGAGGGCCGCTACGTCATCCCCCTCAAGGCCGACTTCAAGGGCCGCATCCGGGGCATCGTCCACGACCGCTCCGCCTCCGGCGCCACCCTCTTCATTGAACCCCTCTCGGTGGTGGAACTGGGCAACACCTGGCGGGAACTCCAGGCGGCGGAGGAGCAGGAAATCCGGCGCATCCTGGCCGACCTCTCCGCCCGCGTCGCCGCGCGCGGCGCGGAGATAGAAGAGACGGTGGACGCGCTGGCCGAACTGGACCTGGCCTTCGCCAAAGCCCGCTACGCCGACGCACTGGACGCGGCAGAACCGACGATGACCGACGGGAAGCCGGACCGGGACGGCGCGCGCCTCCGCCTCCTGCGGGCCCGTCACCCCCTACTGGACCCGACCACCGTCGTCCCGATAGATGTGATTCTGGACGGGGGGACCCACGTCCTGGTCATCACCGGCCCCAACACCGGCGGCAAGACGGTCACGCTGAAAACGGTGGGGCTTTTGGCGCTCATGGCCCAGTCCGGCCTGCACATCCCCGCCGACGAGAACTCCACCCTCCCCGTCTTCGCCGCCGTCTACGCCGACATCGGCGACGAACAGTCCATAGAACAATCCCTCTCCACCTTCTCGGCCCACCTGACCAACATCCTCTCCTTCATCCACCGGGCCGACGAGCATTCGCTGGTCCTTCTGGACGAACTGGGGGCCGGGACGGACCCGGCGGAGGGTTCGGCCCTGGCCCGGGCGCTCCTGGAGACCTTCCGGCAGCGGGGCGCGGTCACCCTGGTGGCCACCCACTACCCGGAACTGAAGGCCTACGCACAACTGACCCCGGGCGTCTGCAACGCCTGCGTGGAGTTTGACCCCGAGACCCTGCGGCCCACGTACCGCCTGACCATCGGCATCCCGGGCCGTTCCAACGCGCTGGCCATCGCCCGGCGGCTGGGGCTGGACGAGGAGATTGTCCGCCGGGCGGAAGCGCTCCTCTCCCCCCAGGAGCGCCAGACGGAGCATCTGCTGGCGGACCTGCACCGGCTGCGCCTGGAGGCGGCGCGCGCCCGGGACGAGGCCTACGACGCCCGTGCCGAGGCCCGGCGCCTGACGGAAGAACTCCGACGCCGTCTGGCCCGCATAGACGAGGAGCGGGCGGCCATCCTGGAGGAGGCCCGTCGGGAGGCGCTGGAGGAACTGGAACGATTGCGGGAAGAAGTCCGCGCGCTGCGCGGGCGGCTGCGTCGCCTGGAACTGGCGCCCCGGGCGCCGGAAGCGCCCGCCGAATCCCCCGCTCAGACCGTTGCGGAGGCGGAGGCGGTAGTGGACGCACTGGCCGCCGAAGTGACGGAGGCCCTCCGCCCGCCGGAGCCCCTGCTCCCCACTGGCCCCCTCCGGCCCGGCGACACCGTCTGGGTGAAGTCCCTGCGCGCCCTCGGCCAGTTGCGGGCCCTGGAGGATGACGAGGCGGAGGTCCAGGTGGGCCCCCTGCGGGTGCGGGTCCCAGCGCGGGAACTGGAGCGACGCGCCCCGCCGCCCCCGGCGGTGGAACCGGCCTCCGTCCGCTACGCGCACCCCTCCGTCCCCCTCCGGCTGGACCTGCGCGGCCAGACGGTGGAGGAGGCGCTGGAACAACTGGACCGGTACCTGGACGCAGCGGCGCTGGCCGGCCTCCCCTGGGCCCACATCGTCCACGGTAAAGGGACCGGCGCCCTGCGCCAGGCCGTGCGGGACTTTCTCCGCCGTCACCCCCTGGTCCGGTCCTCCCGCCCCGGCGAGGACGGCGAGGGCGGAGACGGCGTGACCGTCGTGATGCTGAAGGAGGAATAACGCCTCACCCCCCAGAATTGGAGGACAACTGCGAGCAGTTGTGTCCTACAAAGCGGCGGGGGAGGGTGAAGAAGAACAAGCAAGGAGGAACAATGGCATCTATCCATCTGGACGTCTGGCTCTATGGCCCGCTGGCCCGCTACGGCGGAGCGGAAGACCGGGGCGCTTATGCCCACCTGAATCTCACCATACCCGAGGGGACGACCCTGGAGGACTTGCTGAAGCACCTGGGCATCCCGTCGGAGGAACGGGGCATCGTGTTCGTCAGCGGCGCGCTGGCCGCTTTCACCGGCCTGGACGCCGGGCTGGATGTGGTGCTGAGGGACGGCGACCGGGTGGGCATCTTCCACTCCCGCACCATGTGGCCCTTCCAGTACCGCTTCGGCGCGGCGATGACGCCCCAACTGCAGGAGGCGCTGCGCCGTCGGGAGGACGGCGGCATCCGCCACGCCTACCGGAGCGTGCAGCCGTGACGCTGGCATCCCTGGATTCCGCCCCCCGACGGGTGCTGATGTTTGGCGGCAAAGGGGGCGTCGGCAAGACCACCTCCTCGGCAGCGACGGCCCTCCACTTCGCCCGTCGCGGCCTGCGCACCCTCATCATCTCCAGCGACCTCACCCCCTCCCTCTCTGACATCTTTGAGACCGACATCGGCCCCGCCGAGCGGCCCATCCCCGGCGTGGAGAACCTCTACGGGCTGGAGATTGACCCGGACGAGGTGATGCGCCGCTGGAAGGAGAAGTTCGGGCCCGAGGTGTATGCGGCGGCGTCGGCGCTGGTGGACCTCCCCTACGACGAGGTGGTGGACTACGTGGCCATGGCCCCGGGCATCCAGGAGGAGTTCATGCTGGACTACATCCTGGAGCGCGTCCGCGACCGCCGCTACGACCTCGTCGTCTGGGATACGGCGCCGGCCGGAGATACCCTCCGTCTCCTGGGCCTGCCTCAGCGCTTCCTGGAGCACCTGCGGGTGGCCCCGAAGGTCTACCTGGAGGTCCGGGACACCTTCAAACTCTCCCGTACCCCGTTCCTGGAAATCATTGAGAGTTGGAAACGGCTCTCCGAGCAGACCATCCGGTTCTTCACCGACCCGGAGAACGTGGAGTTCATCATGGTCACCATCCCGGAGGCGCTGGGGGTCTACCAGAGCCGCCGGGTGATGCGGGACCTCCGCCGCCACGGCCTGACCGTCCGCTACCTCATCGTCAACGACGTCATCCGGGAGCCCGACTGCGAGTTTCACCGCCTGCGGTGGGAGATGCAGCAGCGCTACCTCCGCCAGTTGCGGGAGGAACTGGACGACGGCCTGACGCTGGTGGAACTGCCGCTGCTGCCCTACGAGGTCAAGGGCGTGGAGTGCCTGGCCGAGGTGGAGCGGTACCTCTTCGGCGGGACCGGATAGGAAAATTAAAATGAAAAAATTAACAATTAACAATTAACAATTAACAATGAAAAAATTAGCAACACTTCGTGTCTTCGGGTCTTTGTGGTAAAAAAGATAAGGAGGGGGCAATGAACGATGAGCCGCGCACGGGCATCCAGGTCACCGGCGACGTGGCCGGTTCCGTCCTGGTCACGGGATCGCAGAACGTCATCATCCAGGCCGGGCAGGTGCTGGTCCAGGCGGCGGCCGCCGCCCGCCGGCAGCGGCAGGACCCGGCCCGCCTGCTGCGCGTCCTGGCCGTGCTGGCCGCACCGGTCCACGACCCCGCCCGGCCTGACCACCTGCCCCCGCCCCTGGACCTCCGGCAGGAGTGGCGCAAACTGGCCGAGACGGTGCGGGAGAGCCATGCCCCCATCCTCCTGGCCCGCCTGACCCCGCCCACGCTGGACGCGCTGCGCGCCGCTCTCTCCCCGCGCGCCGAAACGCAGGGCCTCTTCCCCCACATCCTCCACTTCAGCGGTCACGCCTGGGCCGGGGGCCTGTTCCTGGAGGACGAATGGGGCCAGGTCCACGCCGTGACGACGGAAGAACTGCTGGATGCGCTGAAGGGCCTGCCCCGTCCCCTGGACCTGGTTGTCCTCAACGGCTGCGAGACGGCCGCCGACGATGCCCGCTCCGTGGCTCAGACGCTGGTGGAGAAGGGCCTGGCCCGCGCCGTCGTGGGTCACCCCCTTCCCGTCTGGGACCCGGAGGCGGTGGCCTTCGCCGGGCGCCTCTACGCCGAACTGGCCGGCGGCTTCCCCCTGGGGGAGGCGGTGAAGCGCGCCGGGTCCGCCGTCACCACCCACAACGTCATCCTGCTGGGCGATGCCGATCTCTGCTTTCGGGAGTACCTGGAGCCGGGGGAGCCGGTGGTGGACGACCGCCGTCCGTCCGGCAACCTCCCGTCCCGCGCCCCCTTCTTCTTCGGCCGGGGGAGGGAGTTGGTGGAACTGGCCCGCACCCTGGCGTCTCCCCCGGCAGTCAGTGTGGTCAGCGGCCCCTCGGGCATCGGCAAGTCCAGTTTGCTCGTGGAGGCGGCCCACCGCAACGCCTGGCGCTTCCCCGGCGGGGTGGCCTTCGCCCAGGGCCCCCGCCCCGAGGAGAACCGGTCCGGCACCGCTGCCGACCTGCTGACCCAACTGGCGGCGGGTCTGAAGATAGAGGTAACCTCCGACCGGATCGCGGACGCCCTCCGGGAGCACGTTGCGCTGGCGCCCACCCTGCTCCTCCTGGACAATCTGGAATCTCTGCCGGAGGCGGAACGGGCCCGCCTGGGGGAATTCCTGCGGCATCTGGGGGCGGAGAGCGCGGCCCTCCTGGCCCTCCGTCCGCCCTGCCCCCAACTGGAAGACCTCCCCCGCGCTCATCCCCTGCCCCTGCACGAGGGCATCGGGAGGGAGGGGGCGGTCCACTACGCCCTGGCCCTGGCCGCCGAACGGCGGGTCCCCCTGAACCGGCAGCAGGCGGAGGAGATCGCGGCAGCGACGGACGGCCACCCCCGGCTGATAGAACTGGTGCTGGCCCGGGCGCGGGCGCGGGACCGGGACGCGCTGCTGCAGGAGGTACGGGAGCGCCGGGGCGACTTCGCTGCCCAGTTGGACCGGGTCTACGAGTGGAGCGCGGCGCGGCTGGAGGAGGCGGGGCGGGCGGCCTGGCGGGCGCTGATCCTTTTCCCGGCGGGCGCGGCGCCGGAGAGGGTGCTCCGGGCGGCGGCCGGGCGCCCGGGGGCGGAGGCGCTGCGGGAGGCCGCCCTGGCCGACTTCCACCCGGCCGACCAACTCTGGCGCTGGCACGGGAGCGTGGCCGACTACGCCCGCCTCCACTGGCCGCTGACGGAGGAGGAGCGCCGGGCGCGGCAGGCGGCCCTCCTGCCGGAGTGGACCGCCTGGCTGGAGGGGCTGCGGGGGGAGGCGGAGACGGTGCGGCACCGCCGCCTGGAGATGACCCGGGCCGACCTGGAGGACGGGCTGGAGGCGGCACGGGAGGCCCCCCGGGAGGCGGCGCGCGCTTTCCTGACGGCGCTGGACGGGGCGCTGCCTGCCCCCGACCGCACCCTGGCCCTGCGCGATTTTGTTGCCATCGCCTATCGGACCGGACTGAACCTGACGACTAAAGATGAGGCAGCGGAGCGCGCCCGCCTACTCGGCAATCTGGGTGTAGCCCTGGGCGCCCTGGGCCGGCGGGAGGAGGCGCTGACGGCGACGGAGGAGGCGGTGGGAATCTATCGCCAACTGGCCCAGGAGAACCCCCAGGCCTTTCTCCCGTATCTGGCGATGAGCCTCAACAACCTGGGTAACCGGCTTTCCGCCCTGGGCCGGCGGGAGGAGGCGCTGACGGCGACGCAGGAGGCGGTGGACATCCGCCGCAGACTGGCCGAACAGAACCCCCAGGCCTTCCTCCCCGACCTGGCGATGAGCCTCAACAACCTGGGCAGGATGCTCTCCGCCCTGGGCCGGCGGGAGGAGGCGCTGACGGCGACGCAGGAGGCGGTGGGAATCTGTCGCCGACTGGCCCAGGAGAACCCCCAGGCCTTCCTTCCCGATCTGGCCGGGAGCCTCAACAACCTGGGCCGCGATCTCTCCGCCCTGGGCCGGCGGGAGGAGGCGCTGACGGCTTACGAAGAAGCAGTGCGCACCCTGTTGCCGTTCTTTCGGGTCCTGCCCGCCGCCTTTGCGGACTGGATGCAGGTGATGCTGGGGAACTACCTCCAGGCCTGCGAGGAGGCCGGGGAGGAAACGGATTGGGGGCTGGTGGAGGAGGTGGGGCGGGGGCTGCGCTGACTGGAAGTCAGCCTTTCTGGGCCTGCGGTCGACGGTCGGCCTGCGCCGACCCTCACCCCACCCCCGGCGGCTGCGCCGCCACCCCCTCCCCTCTCCCGCCCGGCGGGAGAGGGGAGGGGGCCGGGGGGAGGGGTGAGGGCCAACCCGTGCCGATCCGTAAAAACCCGTGTTGATCCGTGTCCTATTCCAAACTGTCAGGTGGCCAATCGGCGCACAGGCCTTGCCGACCGGGAGCCGCGTCGGCGCAGGCCGATGCCTGGCGCGGAGCGCCCAGGGGAGGCCGATTTGAATCGGCGCCGTCCCACTTGGCAAAAATCCGCAAATCGGCGATAATAGCAGTACTTCCGCCTGAGGATGCAAATCGCCACAGACAAATGCGACACGCAATAAGCGATATGCGATAAGCGATATGCGATAAGCGATATGCGATAAGCGATATGCGATTCGCGATGCGCGATTAGCGACCCGCGACCGGAGGCACCAATGCCCGAAGAAACCCCCACCAACCCCTTCCTGGCAGAGGTCATAGCCATCCCCGGCGGGGAGCGGCTGAAGTCCTGCATCCAGTGTGGTACCTGCGGCGGTTCCTGCCCCTCCGGGGAGGCGATGGACCACACCCCCCGCGAACTCTTCGCCATGATTATGGCCGGAATGCGGGAGGAGGTCCTCAAGAGCAACACCTTCTGGTTCTGCGTCTCCTGCTACTACTGCACTATCCGATGTCCTCAGGACATCCCTATCACGGACATCATGTACCGCCTGAAACGGCTGGCCATCCAGGCCGGCTACTACACCGCCTCCATCACCGGCTTCTCCGAGACCTTCGTCGGGCAGGTGGAGACCTACGGACGCAGTTTTGAACTGGGCCTGGCGACGGGCCACTATCTGCGCCATCACCCCATCCAGAGCATCCGCATGTCCCCCCTGATGCTGGGGATGGTGACCCGGGGCCGCATGTCCTTCACCCCGAAGCGGATTCAGGGCATCCGCCAACTGCGTGCCATCCTCCGCCGGGCCAAAGAACTGGGAGGTGCATGGTGAGACGGTACGCCTATTACCCCGGTTGCTCCCTGGAACGCAATGCCGCCGCCTACGACGAGTCTTTCCGGGCCGTGGCACAGGTCCTGGGCATAGAACTGGTGGAGATTGACGACTGGAACTGCTGTGGCGCCACCGAGTACTTCTCCCTGGACCTCCTCCCCGCCTACGCGCTGGTCGCCCGCAACCTGGCCATGATTCCCCCCGACCTGGACCAGGTAGTGGCCCCCTGCTCCGCCTGCTACTACAATATGTACAAAACCGACAAGAACATGGCCCTCTACCCCGAACTGGCGCGGGCGATCAACGAGGCCCTGGCGGCGGGCCACCTCCACTACGAGCCCGGGCGGGTCCGCTCCCGCCACGCGCTGGAGGTGGTCGTGGAGGACTTCACCCCCGAGGAGATTGCGGCCCACGTCCAGAAGCCCCTGCGGGGCCTGCGGTTGGCAGCCTACTACGGCTGCGTGACCGTCCGTCCCGCCAGCCACGACGACCACGAGTACCCCACCCGTATGGAGCGGCTCCTGCAGGCCCTGGGCGCGATGGTAGTGGACTACACCCTGCGGGCCAACTGCTGCGGCGGCCACATGACCCAACTGGACGCCGACACCGCCTACCGGATGATCTACTACCTCCTCTCCAACGCCGACCGGTTGGGGGTGGACGCCCTGGTCACGGCCTGCCCGATGTGCCAACTGAACCTGGATGCCTACCAGGGCCAGGTCAATGCTCATTTCGGATCCGATTTCCGCATCCCCATCCTCTACTTCACCCAGATGATGGGCCTGGCCTTCGGCATTGAGCCGGAGAAACTGGGCTTCGGGCAGGAGATTGTCTCGGCGGAGCGGGTGCTGGAGAAATGGCGCAACCCGCCGCCGGAAGAGGAGACAGCGGAGCGCAGGCCGCGCCGGAAGGAGACCGGCCTGCCCATGCCGGAACCGCTGCACATCTGAATCCTTATGTGCATTGTTTGTAGTCAGCCACGAAGCGTCAGCGGAGGGGCGTCCCGATCACCCAAACGGCACTCCGCTGCGCTCTGTGCCTGACTACCAACCAACTTGCCTCTTGCATTCTTGCACTCTTGCATTCTTGCTTCTTCTGGAGGTGCCCCGTGAAAATCGGCGTCTACATCTGCCACTGTGGCTCCAACATCGCCGGGGTGGTGGACGTGGCGGAGGTGGCCCGCTGGGCCGCCACCCTCCCCGACGTCGCCGTCGCCCGGGACTACCGCTTTATGTGCTCCAGCCTGGGCCAGGAACTGATCCAGAAAGACATCCAGGAACTGGGCCTGGACCGGGTGGTGGTGGCCTCCTGCACGCCCCGGATGCACGAGCCCACCTTCCAGCGGGCCGTCGCCGGGGCCGGCCTCAACCCCTACTACTTTGAGATGGCCAACATCCGGGAGCAGTGCTCCTGGGTCCATGACGACCCCACCGTCGCCACGGAGAAAGCCAAAGCCCTGGTGGAGGCCGCCGTGATGCGGGTGCGCTACCATCAACCCCTCTTCGCCTCCCGGGTCCGCATCAACCCTGCTACCCTCGTCGTCGGCGGGGGCATCGCCGGCATCCAGGCCTCCCTGGAACTGGCCAACGCCGGATACCCGGTCTACCTGGTGGAGCGGGAGCCCTCCATCGGCGGGCGGATGGCCCAACTGGACGAGACCTTCCCCACGCTGGACTGTAGTGCCTGAATTCTCGGGCCCAAGATGATGGATGCCGGTCGGCATCCCAACATCACCCTCCTGACCTACAGCGAAGTGGAAGCGGTCTCCGGCTACGTGGGCAACTTCACCGTCCGCATTCGCAAGCGGGCCCGTTCGGTAGACGAGGAGAAGTGCACGGGCTGCGGGGCCTGCCAGGAGAAGTGCCCCACCAAAGTGGTGGACACGGCCTACGAGGCCGGACTGGGCTACCGGAAGGCCATCTACCGGCCCTTCGCGCAGGCCGTCCCCTCCATCCCCGTCATTGATCGGGCCAACTGCCTGTGGTTCACCAAAGGGCGTTGCCGCCTCTGCGAGAAAGTCTGCCCTACCGACGCCGTTGACTACAACCAGCAGGACACCATCCTGGAAGTCCAGGTGGGCAACATCATCCTGGCCACGGGCTACGACCCCTTTGATGCCCGGCGCATCCCCCAGTTTGGCTACGGCCGCTTCCCCAACGTCTTCACCGCGATGGAGATAGAGCGGATGCTCAGCGGGGCCGGCCCCACGGGCGGGCGCGTTGTCCTGCGGGACGGCGAGACCGTCCCCCAGCGGGTCGCCATTATCCACTGCGTTGGCAGCCGGGACCGGAACTACCACGAATATTGCTCCCGCGTCTGTTGTATGTACAGCCTGAAACTGGCCCACCTCATCCACCACAAGACCAGCGCCGAGGTCTACAACTTCTACATTGACATCCGCGCCCCCGGTAAGATGTACGAGGAGTTCTACCACCGGATGCTGGACGAGGGCATCCGCTTCGTTCGGGGCAAAGTGGCCCAGGTGACGGACGCCGTCCGCCACCCCGAAGAGGAGGGACGGCTGGTCGTCCAGTACGAAGACACCCTCATCGGCCGGCAACGGCGGATGGCGGTGGACATGGTGGTCCTCTCAGTGGGACTGGAGCCCCGCCACGATAGCCAGGAAGTCGCCCGCATCTTCGGCATCAGCACCGACGCCGACGGCTGGTTCCGGGAAAAGCACCCCAAACTGGACCCGGTGGCGACGATGACCGACGGCGTCTTCATTGCTGGTTGCTGCCAGGGCCCCCGGGACATCCCCGACTCCGTGGCCCAGGCGTCGGCCGCGGCGGCGCGGGTCATGTCCCTCATCGGGCAGGGGGAGGTGGAGATTCAGCCCTCGGTGGCTGTCGTGGACGAACTGATGTGCACCGGCTGCACTCAGTGCATCCAGACCTGCCCGTACGCGGCCATAGAGTACCTCCCCGACCGGAAGGTCGCCCACGTCATTGAGGCCCTCTGCAAGGGATGCGGCACCTGTACCGGGACCTGCCCGTCCAAAGCGGTCACCCTCCGCCACTTCACTGACCGGCAACTGGTCTCGGAGATGATGGGGGCGATTTTCGCCATGCGGGCAGCGGAGACGGTGGGGGCATAATGGAGCGCAGGCTGTTAGCCTGCGGCCTGCCCCGTCACAGGCCTGGCGGCCTGCGCTACGGTCACCGGCAATTTTAAGGAGCAGATATGGACAACACCAGTATGATCCGGCGACACCCCGTTATCCTGTTCTACCTTCTGGCGTTTCTGTTTTCCTGGCTGGGATGGGGCCCGCAGGCGCTGTATGAGCGAGGCTTTCTTCCCTTCAGCCCCCCGATGCTTGGCCTTCTGGGCGGCGCAGGGCCGACCCTGGCGGCGGTGGTGGTCATCCTGCTCCTTCGGGAAAAGGATGGCATCCGCAAACTGTTCAGCCCCCTCTTCCGCCTGCGCGCTTCTCTGTGGTGGTACCTCTTTGTCTTCCTGTTCTGGTTTATGGTGACGGGCATCGCTCTGGGCGTCGGGACCCTTTTCGGGCGACCGTTTCCGGCCATCGGCGGGTTCGCTTGGTGGAACCTGATGCCAGTGTTCGTCACCATGCTGCTCTCCAACGTCTGGGAGGAGATTGGCTGGCGGGGGTTCGCGCTGCCGCGCCTGCAGGAACGGTACACCGATGGGGCCATCGTCGGCATCATGGGGCTTCTCTGGAGTTTGTGGCACCTGCCCCTGATGCTGACCCCCTCGTCGCCGATGTCTGGCCTGCCGGGGTACGGGGAAGTCCTCTTCAGCCTCTCCCTGACGGTCATCTACACCTGGCTGTATCGGAATACCGGTCGCAGCCTGTTTTTCGTGAGCGTTTTCCACGCGATGTCCAACACGGTGGCGTTCGCCCTGGTGGAACTGGGCGTTTTTGCGACCTCTTACCTCTTCGTGGTCGGCGTGACCGCCGTCGTTGCCATCGCCATCGTTCTGGTGTACGGGCCGCGTCGGTTCGCCCGCCCGTCCCTGGAGGCAACCGGGGCGTCCGGATAGGCCCCGAACGTGCCAGGCACTTTCAGAAGTGCCTGGCACGTTCCTGAAACCTTCGTGCCCTTCGTGTCCTTCGTGGATCAGGAAGCGATGATGACGGACGACAAACCCCAGTTGATAGACCGTTTCCGCGCTCGCTTCGGTCACGCGCCTTCCATAGTGGTGCGCGCGCCGGGGCGGGTCAACCTTCTGGGAGAGCACACCGACTACAACGAGGGCTTCGTCCTTCCGGTGGCGGTGGACCGGGCCGCATGGGTGGCGGCCTCCCCCCTTCCCGACCGCGCGGCCCGGGTGGTCGCGCTGGATATGGGGGACGAGACGACGTTCCCACTGGAGATGGTCCCGCCCCGCCAGGGGGACTGGGCCGATTACCCGCGCGGGGTGGCATGGGCACTGGGGGAACGGTTCGGCCCCCTCTCCGGCATGGAGGCCGCCCTGACCTCGGACGTACCCGTCGGCGCTGGCCTCTCCTCGTCGGCGGCGGTGGAGGTGGCCTTCGCCTGGACCTGGAAGACCCTTTCCGGCCTGACGGTGGACCGGACCGAACTGGCGCTCCTCTGTCAGCAGGCGGAGAACGAGTACGTCGGCGTCCGCTGCGGCATCATGGACCAGATGGCCTCTGTCTGGGGGCAGGAGGGGCACGCGATTCTCCTGGACTGCCGGACACTGGCGGTGGAGCGGGTCCCCATCCCGCCCGGCGTCGCCATCGTGGTGGCCGACACGCTGGTGCGGCGGGAATTGGCGGCCTCGGAATACAACCGCCGCCGTCAGGAATGCGAAGAGGCAGTACGGATACTGAGCCGGTTCCTCCCCGGCATCCGCGCCCTGCGGGACGTCTCCCCCCAGGACCTGGACCGTTGGGGCCACCACCTGCCCCCCGTCCTGCAAAAGCGGGCCCGCCACGTCGTCCACTCCAACGCGCGTGTCCTGCAGGCCGTCGCCGCCTTCCGCGCGGGGGACCTGGAGACCGTCGGCGCGGCGATGAAGCGTTCGCACATCAGCCTGCGGGACGACTACGAGGTCAGTTCGCCGGAACTGGACTGCCTGGCGGAGGCGGCCTGGGAAGTGCCGGGCTGCTGGGGCGCGCGGCTCACCGGGGCCGGCTTCGGCGGCTGCATCGTCGCCCTGGTCGCCGAGGCGGCGGTGGACGACCTCACCCGTCACCTGGAGCGGGTCTACCAGGCGCGCTTCGGGCGCCGCCCGCCCGTCCTCGTCTGCCGCGCATCCGACGGGGCCCGAACGGTGGTATAATGGGTGACGAAAATCACCTGCAGGGAGGTAACAAATAGAAGGACAGAATCTCCGTTAACCCCCATATCCATTTTGGTAAACCGTGTGTTGCCGGCACGCGCATCCCTGTACAGGATGTGCTTGAATTGGTCAAGGAAGGCATCCCGTTTGATAAAATCGTGCAGGACTATTACCCCGATCTCCAAATTGATGATATTCGCGCGTGCGTTGAATACGCGACGGCCGTCATGATGGCAGAAGACCTTCATTTTGCAACGGTCACAGTATGAGGTTCCTCACTGATCAGGATGTCTGGGCGACAACCGTGCGCTATCTCCGAGAGGCAGGGCACGATGTCGTAACCGGGGCAAGCATTGGGCTTGCCGAGGCCAGCGACGCCGATTTGCTCAGGGCGGCCCGCGATCAGAGCCGCATTTCTCTCTAATGTCTATCCTTCTCCGCCGACTTCTCCTCTTGGCCGCGCTCCTGGCCTTCTGGGCCGTCGTGCTGCGGGGCCTGGGCGCGGCCAGTTTCTGGTACGACGAGTTCTTCAACGCCGACCTGGCGCTCAACAGTTCCCCCGGCCAGGTGCTGCACACTCTGCGCACGTCCCAGCCCTATCCCCCTCTCTATCTTCTCCTGCTGAAGGGGTGGGTCTGGCTCTCGGGCGCGCGGCCCTACGCGCCGGGCCTGGAACCGGGGGGCGCGCTGGAGACCTTGCTGCGCTTCCCCAGCGCGGCAGCGGCCGTCCTGATGCTGGCGACGCTCCCGCCTCTGACCCGGCACATTGGACGGACCAGAAGTCTCTGCTGGGTTGCTCCGTTCCTTTTGATCCTCCACCCCACGCTGATCGCCTACGCGCGGGACACCCGGATGTACACCCTCTGGGGGTTCTGGGTGCTCCTGGCCCTCCTGGGCCTGGTGGCGCGCCGTCCTCTGCTGTGGGGACTGGCGGCTTCGGCGGCCCTGCTGACCCATTACTTCTCCTTCTTCCCGCTGGCCGCCGCAGCGCTGGTGGCGTTTCTGCAGGAGGCGACGGGGCGGCGGGCCCTGGTGCTGGCAATTCCCTTCATACCGGCAGCCCTCTGGGGCCTCTGGGCGCTACCGGTGACGGCCGGATTCGGCAGTTTCGCCACCCTCTCCCCCCCGACCCCCATCGTCTTCCTGAACGAACTGGGGCCGGAGGTGTTGACGGGTGGGGACTGGCTGGCGCCCCTCTCCCGCGCGCTGCCACTGGCCTGGGGATACGGGGGACTGGCGGTGGGCGCGGTGGGATGGCTCCTGGCTGCGGTGCGCTCCCCAGAGGGGCGGATGGGCGCAGCGGCCCTGCTCCTGGGCGCCGGGGGACTCCTGGTTTTCTGGCAGGTCCGCCCGGTCCACGGCTCCCGGTACCTGTTCTGGGCCCTCCCGCTGGTGGCGCTGGGGGTGACCGTCCTGCTCAGCGAGATGTACCGGGTGGGGCGGTACGCGGGCCTGGCCCTGAGCGCCGGGGCGACGGTGGTCGCCCTGCTCTGGGGTGCCCGCGCCACGGCGACATTGCTGGTGGCCCCGCGCACGGTCTGGTATCCGGATTTCCGTCAGGCGGTGGCCCTGCTCAACACCCGCGCCCAGGCGGGGGACCGGGGGCTGACGGTGGCGGCGCACGGCATCCAGGTCCTCCGGGTCTACCGGACGGCGGTCCCCTTCGCCCCCGGGCCGGAAATCGGCCAGCGGGTACAATCGGAAACGGGCGCGCGCCTGCTGGACGCCCACCGTCCTCCCGAAGGGGGCCGGTATTGGTTGTTTCTCTACCAGGACGACGCGGTGGACCCCGGCGGGGTCATCCTGGGGACGATAGAGCAGGCCGGCGGGTATCGGGTGGAGATGCTGTACACGCGGGAGGTACGTCTATACGCCTATGCGCTGCCGGAGGGGGCCCGCTTTCAGCCCCTGCAGCCTGAGCGGGAACTGAGGGGCATTTTTGAAGGGGGCATCGTCCTGCGCGGCGTTGCCGTCCACCGGGAGGAGCGCCTGGTCCCGGTCTATCTGTTCTGGGAACTGCGGGCCCCGCAGAGTGATGCCCCTCTGATCGGCGCTATCCATCTGGCGGCGCAGTTGGGGGAGCGGCCCATCACCCAGCAGGACCGGCCGGTCCTGAACGAATACTGGCCGCTGGCGCGGCTTCCGGTGGGGGAGGTATTGCCCAACCGGTACGAACTGGTCATCCCGCCGGACCTGCCGCCCGGCACCTATCACCTCTCCGCCCTCCTCTACGACCCGGTGACCGGGGAGCGGCGGCGGCTGGAGACGGGAGAAGACATGGTAGACCTGGGAGAATTTCTGTGGCCCTGAACGGTTGCTTGTAGGACAACTGCTCGCAGTTGTCCTACATTTTGGGACACACATCCTTCGTGTCCTTTGTGTGCCCTTTGTGACCTTTGTGGTAAAATAGCGACATCGGAGGACCCCGATGCTTCCAAACCTGCGTACCTATCACCGTCCAGAAAATCTGGAAGAAGCGGTCCGGCTGATTCGGCCTCCCGCCGTTGTGCCGCTGGGTGGGGGGACGGTTCTGCTCCCCGCCCGCGACCCCGCTGTGGAGGAAGTCGTGGACCTGAGCGGGTTGGGCCTGACCTACATCCGGGCCGGAGCGGACGGAATCCGCATCGGCGCCACGACGCCCCTCCAGCACCTGCTGGATTCCTCCCCGCTGGCCGACCTGACCGGCGGCCACATCGGGCCAGTGCTCCGCCTGACCGCCTCCCGCAACCTGCGCGGCCAGGCCACAGTCGGCGGGACGGTGGCATCCGACGGGCCGGAAAACCCTTTTCTGGTCTTCCTGCTGGCCCTGGATGCCGGATTGACGGTTTATCAGCCCGAAGCGTCGCTCCTCTCGCTGGCGGCGTTTCTGGAGGACCGAGACATCCTTCTGCGGCGGGGAGCCCTGATCGCCGAGTTGTTCATCCCGAACCCCCGTGCACCCTACGGGCTGGGGTTCGCCCACGTGGGCCGCACGCCCCGGGACCGGCCCATCGTCTGCGCGGCGGCCTGCGTGGAGGTAGACGGCGAAATTTGCCGGGAGGTCCGGCTGGCCCTGGGCGGGGTGGCGGAGCGACCCCTGCGCGCCCGGGACGCGGAGGAGTTCCTGCGGGGCCGCTTGCTGGCCCCGGAGAACATCCAGGAGACCGCCAGCCGGGCCGCCGCTCCCCTGAACCCGCCCGGCGACTTTCGCGGGAGCAGCGAATACCGCCGGGCGATGGCGGAGGTCCTGGCCCGCCGCGCATTATCGCAGGCCGCGGGCCTGTAGGGGCAACCCTTGTGGTTGGGCGGATGTAGGGGCGACCCTTGCGGTCGCCCCCCTTGCGGTCGCCCCCCCTTGCGGTTGCCCCACCCTTGCGGTCGCCCCCAATGGGGCAGGGGCATTCGGGGCAGGGGCAAGCCCTGCCCCTACGAGACGGGAATAAACGACGGGAATAAACGATGAAGGGGCCACGCATCGTCTTTATGGGCAGTCCCGCCTTCGCCGTCCCCGCGCTGGAGGCGCTGGTGGGGACGTATCCCGTCGTCGGGGTGGTCACCCAGCCGGACCGGCCCGCCGGACGGGGCTCCCGCCTCCGCCCCCCGCCGGTCAAGGTGACGGCGGAACGTCTGGGCCTGCCCGTCTTTCAGCCCGAAAAGGTCGCCGCGCCCGACGCGCTGGAGCGTCTACGCGCCTGGGCGCCGGACGTTATCGTCGTCGCGGCCTTCGGGCAGATTCTCCCTCCGGAACTCCTCTCCCTTCCGCCCCACGGCTGTCTCAATCTCCACGCGTCGCTGCTCCCTCGCTGGCGGGGGGCGGCGCCCATTGCTGCCGCCATCCTGGCCGGGGATACGGTCACTGGGGTCACGCTGATGCAGATGGACGAGGGGGTGGATACGGGGCCCATCCTGGCCTGGCGGGAGGAGCCCATCCGGCCCGACGATACGACCGGCAGCCTCACCGAACGGCTGGCCCGCGTGGCGGCGGAATTGCTGATGGAAGTGTTGCCGGACTACCTGGCCGGGAAAGTCCGACCGGTCCCTCAGCCGGAAGCGGGCGTCACCTATTGCCGCCCGCTGAAGAAGGCGGACGGTCGTCTGGACTGGACCCGTCCGGCGGTGGAGATGGAGCGGCGGGTGCGGGCGGTGACCCCGTGGCCGGGGGCGTTCACTTTCTGGGAGGGGCAGATGGTGAAGGTCCTGCGGGCCGCTCCCCTTCCCAATTGGTCCGGGCCGGAGCCGCCAGGGACGGTTGTCCCGCTGGGGGAGGGGGCCGCCGTCGTCGCCGGTCAGGGGGCGCTGCAACTCCTGGAGGTGCAGATGGCGGGGAAGAACCCGCTGCCCATAGAGGCCTTTCTGAGGGGGCGGCGGAATTTTATCGGAGCCGTGCTGACGTAGGGGCAGGCCTTGTGCCTGCCCCTGAACAGGGGCGACCGCAGGGGTCGCCCCCACCGGGTAACGTGCCAGGCACTTCGGAAAGTGCCTGGCACGTTCGTTATGTGGATGTGGGGGCCGGGCAGAGCGCCGGGCGGGGCACCCGCATCCACTGGGTCAGCCCCAGGCAGGCCAGCGCGATGAGGATGCCCGCCCCAAAGGTGTACTGCGGCCCCACCGTCTCCCAGATCAATCCTCCCACAATCGGGATGATAACCGCCGCCACGTGGTTGAAGGTCTGCCCCAGCGCGACGTTGGGCGTGATCTCCCCCCGGTCCAGCGCGATTTTCTGGAAGTAGCAGTCCAGCGCGAAGGAGAAGTTGAAGAGGACGTTATCGGTCACGAACAGACCCAGCAGGATCAGCAGCGCCGGGGTGGCCGGAAGGGCCGGGAAGAGGAGCCATGACCCGATGCGGAGCGCCGGGATCGGGAGGACAGTCGCCGCCAGGGCCGGCATCTGGGGAATCCAGAGGTAACCCATGAAAATCAGCGCCAGCAGGGCGAAGTTGACCGTCAACACAGACCGTTCGCCGAAGCGGGCGACGACTTGCCCGAAGGCCTGGTTCAGGTAGGTGCCCATCAGGCTGTTGATGAGGTAGAGGAGGGTGATGACCTGGGCGGAGACCTGGTACTCCCGCACCAGCAGGTAGACTGGGCCAGTTCCTCTATCGCGTTGACACCCTTCTCATGGTCGGCGCCGGCGTGGGCGGCCCGCCCCAGCGCGGTGATGACGTAGCGCCCGGTCCCCTTGCGCCACACCTTCAGCGCGCCGTCGGGGCGGGCGGGCTCCACGCAGAAGACCACCCGCGCCCGGGCGGCCTCCGCCTCAATCAGCGGGCGGGAGGAGGGGCTCCCTACCTCCTCGTCGGAGTTGAAGAGGACGGTCACCGGGTAGCGGGGGGCCAGGCCCAGGGTCTGCAGTCCCTCCAGCGCGGTCAGGATGATCGCCGCGCTGGCCTTGTCGTCGTAGACGCCGGGGCCGAAGGCCCGCTCCCTCTCCACCCGCCAGGGCCGCTCCGCCAGTGTCCCCACGGGCCAGACGGTATCCAGGTGGCAGAGGAGGAGAAAGCTGCCCGCGCCGTCGCCCCAGCGGGCCAGCAGGTGGTCTCCCCAGCGCTCCTGGGGGAGGACGGTCACTTCGGCGCCCGCGGCGCGGGCCCGTTCGGCCACGAAGCGGGCCACCCGGTCCACGGCGGCCTTGTCGGTGCTGGGGGATTCCATCTCCACCAGTTGGCGCAGGAAGTCCAGCGCGGCATCGGCCCGCCGGGCGAAGAAGTCGCGGAAGAGACGAATGTCGGTCATCATTCCTCCGGCGGTTTTTTTCTCACACAAAGGCACAAAGGCACAAAGATTTTTTTATTTTATATCTATGTGTCTTTGTGTCTCTGTGTCTCCGCGTCTCTGTGTGAGGTTTATGAATTTCTCACACAAAGACACAAAGGCACAAAGATTTTCTCTGTGTCTTTGTGTCTCTGTGTGAGGTTTATATTCCCAATTCCTGATACAGCCGGGCGAAGTCAAAGTGTTCCGCCATCAGGGCCTCAAACCGGGCCAGTTTCTCCGGCTGGGCCAGCCGGGTCTTTCCGAAGACCCGCTCTATGGCCTCCACCGTCTCCATCGTGTTCTGACGGGCCAGGATGACGGGGACGCCCAGTTCCTCGGCCCGGCGGAGGACCTCCGGCTGCGGGCGCAGGTGGCCGGTGAGAACCAGGCAGGCGACGGTCGTCTCCAGCGCGGCCCACTGGATGTCGGCCCGGTCGCCGCCGGTGATGACGGCCTTGGGGTTGGGGATGCGCCGGATGCGGGGCAGGGCCTGATCCACCCCCATTGCTCCCACGACGAAGTTCTCAATCAGGACATCCCGCTGCTCCGGCTGGGTGAGGAACTCCGCGCCCAGCACCTGGGCCAGTTCGCCCACGCTGATGGCCCGCAGCCGCTCCTCCCGGGGAATCACCCCCAGCACCCGGATGCCCCGCCCCTCCAGGCACGGGCGAGCCACGCTCTGGACAAAGTCCCAGGACTCCTTCGGGACACCGTTGACCAGCACGCCCAGGAGACGGGGGCCCAGGCGCAGTTGGGCCACGGCGCAGTCGTCCACCAGATTCATCTCGTTGTAGAAGGGGATGACGGCCAGTACCGCTGCGTCCAGAGCGTCGGCGACCTCGGCGGGCCCCAGCCCGATGCCGACGCCCTCCCGCAGGGAGGCACCGCCCTCCACCAGCACGACGTCCCGCCCCACCGCGACCTGCTCATAGGCCGCGCACACCTCCGCCATGAGGTCCCGGCCCAGACAGCCGCAGAGGGTGTCCCGCAGGAGGGATGGGGTCAGGCGGACGCCCACCAGTGCCTCCGTCGGCTCCTCCAGGCCCAGCGTCCGCCGGACGAAGTCGGCGTCCTCGTCGGGAGTCTGGCCCGGAATGGGCTCCCACATCTGGGTAGAGAGGGGCTTGAAGTACCCCACCCGGTACCCGTCCTGCTGCAACCGTCGGCCCAGAGCCAGGCAGACGGCGGTTTTGCCGGAGAAACTCTGAAGCGAGGGGATGTACAGAGTTTTCATGCTGTTCTCCTTTCAAATCGGAATCGGAGAACCAGAAGAATCGGTGGGTTTTCCAGGATTCCGATTCTCTGATTCTCTGATTCTCTGATTCTCTGATTCTCTGATTCTCCTCATCCCAGCACCAACCGCATATCCAGAGCGACGGCGCCCCGGCCCTCTTCGTAGACGACCAGGGGGTTGATGTCCAGTTCCACAATCTCCGGGAAGTCGGTGACCAACTGGCTCACCCGGCAGAGGGCGTCCACCAGCGCGGCGTGGTCGGCGGGCGGCTCGCCCCGGACGCCCTCCAGCAGTGGGTAGGAGCGAATCTCCCGGATCATCTCCGCCGCTTCCTCCGGCCCGAAGGGAGCGACGCGGAAGACGACGTCCTTGAGAGCCTCCACGTAGATGCCGCCCAGGCCGAAGGCGACCAGCGGGCCGAATTGCGGGTCGCGGCTCATGCCGATGAGCACCTCCCGCCCCGGCGGCACCATTTTCTGCACCAGGCACCCCCAGATGCGCGCGCCGGGGACGTACCGGCTGGCCCGGTAGACGATCAGGTCAAAAGCATCCCGCACGTCGGCAGGGGAGCGCAGGTTCAGCCGCACGCCCCCCACGTCGGTCTTGTGGAGAATGTCCGGCGAGGCCACTTTGAGGACGACGGGGTAGCCCATTTCCTCCGCAGCGGCGATCGCCTCCTCGGGCGTGGCCGCCAGACGGGACGGTGGGAGGGGGAAGCCGTACGCTTCCAGAATCGCACGCGCCTCGGCGTCGCCGATGCTCACCCGTCCCTGCGCGCGGACCTCGTCCAGCACTTTCCGCACGGCGGCCGTGTCCGCCTCAAAGTGAGTGGGCGCGTAGGATGGCCGCTCCCGCTCCTGCCGGTAGCGGACCATCGCGGCCAGCGCGGCCGCCGCCCGCTCCGGGAAGGGGTAATTGGGGATGCCATACTGTTGCAGGATGGCGATGCCGGCCGCAATGCGGGATTCACCCATAAAGCATCCCAGGACCGGCTTGTCCGTCTCCCGGGCGACGCGGCCCACCACGTGCGCCGTCTCCTCAATCTGGGTCATCGCCTGGGGGGTGACGATGACCAGGACGCCGTCCACCCCCGGGTCCGCCAGCACCAGCCGAAGCGCGTGCTCGTAGCGGTCGGCCAGGGCGTCCCCCAGGACGTCCACGGGGTTGGCGGCGGAGGCGGCGCTGGGCAGGTCGGCCATAAGGGCCTGGACCGTCTCGGGTCGGAAGCGGGCCAGTTGGAGGCCGGCGTGCTCCAGCGCGTCGGTGGCCAGGATGCCCGGACCCCCGGCGTTGGTGACGATGGCGATGCGGTCGCCCCGGGGCAGGGGCTGGTAGGCAAAGGCCAGCGCCAGGTCAAAGAGGTGCTCCATGGATTCGGCCCGGATGACCCCGGCCTGCCGGAAGGCGGCGTGGTAGGCGGCCTCGGAGCCGGCCAGACTCCCCGTGTGGGACGAGACGGCCCGGGCGCCGGACCGGGTGACGCCCGATTTGACCGCCACCACCGGCTTTTTGCGGGTGACCCGTCGGGCCACTTCCATAAACTTCTGCCCGTCCGGCAGTCCCTCAATGTAGGCCAGGATGACCCGGGAGCCCGGGTCGTCCTCCCAGGCTTCCAGCAGGTCCACCTCGTTGACGTCGGCCTTGTTGCCCAGACTGACGAAGCGGGAGAAGCCGATGCGTCCGGCCAGGGCCATATCCAGGACGGCCGTCCCCAGCGCGCCGGATTGGGACATAAAGGCGATGGGGCCGCCCGGGGGCATCCCGGCGGCGAAGGTGGCGTTGAGGGGGGTGTGGGTGTCTATGACGCCCAGGCAGTTGGGACCGATGAGGCGGATGTGGTACTGGCGGGCAATCTGGACCAGTTCCAGTTCCCGCTCCAGCCCCTCGCGGCCGGCCTCCCGGAACCCGGCGCTGATGACGACGGCGGCGGGCACGCCCTTCTCCCCGCACTGGCGCAGCGCCTCCGGCACCAGCGGGTAGGGGATGACGATGACCGCCAGGTCCACCGGCCCGGGGATGTCCAGGACGGTGGGGTAGGCCTTCAGCCCCAGAATCTCCTCCGCCTTGGGGTTGACCGGATAGAGGGCGCCGGAGAATCCACCGTCCTTCAGATTCGCCAGCACCGCGTACCCCAGTTTCTCCGGGTCCCGGGATGCCCCGATGACGGCGACGGAGGAGGGACGGAAGAAAAGGTCTAACCGGTTATCTGTTTTAGCGGACATATGTTCTCCAACGATACGCTTTAGCCGCTTAGCCGAAGGTGCGCTGACTGATAGGGAAAGTTGTTAGCCTGCCTTCAAGTATGGTATGCATTGTCTGTCCCCTTCTCCCCCCCACAGGAAAATTGTTTTTGTTTTCTGGGCTGGTTCAAAGTTGGCTGACACTTTTTGTGACCACAAGCCTTCATTGCCCCTCACCCCCCTTTATCCCCCCTCTCCCCTTGGCCTTACGGCCAGGGGAGAGGGGGGATTGAAGAGGGGTTTTGCGGCGGGCGGCTTCGCCGCCCGCCGCAAAACCCCTTGTCCACCCCCTCCCCTCGCCCGCCGCCGAAGGCGAGCGGGAGAGGGGAGGGGGCAGGGGGTGAGGTGAGGGCCCAGGCAGAATTTTCACGCCTGTAAAAGTGTCAACATATTTCCCCGCAAAATTGAACCATCCCTGTTTTCTTTCTTACTTATTACTCCCCGTCTATCTCCTCCAGCAACTCCCACACAAACGCCTCGGTGTGTTCCACTACCCGCGGGTCCAGGTGGTCCACGGTGTCCGTGGGACGGTGCCACTCCGGGGGGATGCCGTCCCGCCGATGGCTGGTGAAGGTGAGGACGCGAAAACCGTACTTGGCGGCGATGCTCCCCTCGGTGTAGGCTCCCCGGAAGCGGTGCGGGTGGGCGTCCCACTCCGGATGGCGGGCGGCGATGCGCTCCGCCAGCCTCAGCAGTTCCGGGTCGCTACGAACAGTGAGCAGGAAGGTCTCTTGGGTCAGGTAGGCCGGGCTGGAATGGGCCCCGCCCACGCTGTCCAGGGTGATCCAGACGGCCCGGCCCAGTTCGTCCCGGTGACGGCGGGCGAAGTCCTCCGCGCCGTAGCACCCCACCTCCTCGCAGCCGGAGAGGACCAGCCAGACGGCGGTACGGGCCAGGGGCTGGCGCGCCAGTCGCTCCGCCAGACTCAGGACGACGCCCGCGCCGCTGGCGTTGTCGTTGGCCCCCGCCGTGTACGGGGAGAAGTCGGCCTGGACGGTGATGAGGAAGACGCCCAGGACGACCAGGGCGAAGGGCAGGGAGAGGATGCGCCAGAGAATGCCCGGCACCACTGCGCCGAGGATGAAGAGCACCAGCAGGGCAATGGCGGAGGCCAGGCCGATGGGAACCAGTCGGCTGAAGAGGCGCACCCAGCGGTCGGTGGAGAAGACCAGCGGGGTACGGTGGCTATCCAGGTGGCCCATGACGACCACGTGCTGACGGACTTCACCCGAGGGCATCCGGCGGGCCCAGACGTTCTGGCTGCGGCCTTTGGGGAGCACCCAGCGGATGGGGTTGGGGCGGAACGCCAGTTCCAGGAGCACCGAGGCCAGCGCGACCACCGTCAGCACGGCCGCGATGATGGCGCCGGTCCGCCCGGCGACCCAGAAGAGAATCTCCGCCAGAAGGGCCAGGCCGGTGAAGAGGACGTAGGGATACCATGCGGAGCGGGCGCTGGTGAAGGACTCGGTGACCGGCTCCAGACCCAGTTTCCTCAACACATCGGCGGCGTAGCGGGCCGCCTCGGCCTCCTGCGGCGTGATGGAGCCGCGCGGGCCGATCGTCTCGGCCAGATAGCGGATGTGGTCCATTGCGGGCATATCTCCTCCTGGGTGCAGAAAGGCTCACGCAGAGGCACAAAGACACAGAGAAGGCGATTACCTACCACAAGGCACAAAGTACTCACAAAAGAAAAAAAGGGATAAAAAAACATCCTTCGTGCCCATTGTGTGGCCTTTGTGTCCTTGTGTCTTTGTGTGAGATCATATCACCAACGGAGAAAACTGCAAACGGTGGGGAAAGGGCCCGTGTTCATCCGTTTCATCCGTGTCCCATTCCCCTAAAACCCGTGCAGACTCTGCAGGCGGCCCACCCGGACGATCCAGGGGACGCCCAGCCAGAGAAAGAGCACCCCTGCAAACCCCAGCAGGACCAGGGCAATCTGACGTCGGCCCCGCCAGGCGGGCAGCGGACGCAGGTGGAGCGGAAGCAAGTACAGAAGCCACACCACCAGCGTCCAGGTCTCTTTGGGGTCCCAGCCCCAGTAGCGGCCCCAGGCGTAACGGGCCCAGACGCCGCCCAGAAGCATACTCAGGGTCAGCCAGAGGAAGCCCCAGTCGGTGGCGCGCTCCATAGCCCGGGCCTGCTCCGTCCGGATGGTCTCACCTTTCTCCGCCAGCGCGGTCAGGCCCAGCCCGGCGGCCACGCCGAAGAGACCGTAGGCCAGGGCGGCGGAGAAAGTATGCAGCGGGAACCAGACAGAACGCAGGACGGGGAGCAGCGGGGCCACCACCTGCTCTCCGGCGGGGCGAGTGAGGGCCCACGTCGCCAGGGCGAGGGCCAGCAGCAGCCCACCACCGCCTGCGCGGGGGATGCCCGCCGTCGCCAGCAGGTGGAGCCCCAGCAGGGCCCAGATAAAGGCCAGGCCGAACTCGTAGCGGGTGCTCATGGGCCAGTGGCCGGCCGCAAGCCCGCGGCCGACCAGCCCCGCCGTCCACAGCCCCCAGGCGAGAGTGATCAGGCCGACCGCGACCCATCGCAGCCAGCGCCGCCCCGTCCGCCACTCCAGGCCGTAGAGGACCAGGGCCCCCCAGAGAAGACCGTACCCAATGGTGAGCATTCTTGGTCTTTACTACAGAGACGCCGAGGACGCAGAGAATCGGCAAATCAGATCTCACCATTCACCGATTCTTCTAATTCTCCTGATTCTCCCAATTCTCCTGATTCTCCTGATTCTCCAATCCTCTCCGCCACCCGTTGGAGGACCTGCCGCTCGGTGCGGTGTGCCGCCTGGCGAATCGCCTCATCAATGGGGAACCAGCGGACGTCTTCCACCTCCCGGTCGTGATACGCGACGTCGCCGCCCCGCCAGGCCATCAGGAAAAAGTAGACCTTTTTGTGGTGGCGGACTTTCTGCCCGTCCTCCTCCCACCAGTACCAGTACTCAATAGGCCCCAGCCGCTCCACAATCCCCGCTTCCAGCCCGGTCTCCTCCCGGACCTCCCGCAGGGCCGTCGTCTCCAGCGACTCCCCCTTCTCCACCAGCCCCTTGGGGAGCGCCCAGCGGCCGCCCGGAGCCGCGACCAGGGCCACCTCCACGCCCCCGGCCTCTGTCCGCCGGAAGACGACACCCCCGGCGGAAATCTCAAACCTCGTCCGGCGCCCTTCGCGGCCCATCGCCAGCCACCCAACGCAACATCAGGCCCAGCAGGAACAGCCCGCCCCCAACAAGGAAGGGGACATACCCCGGATCCCGCACCGCCCGCAGGGTGACCACCGGCCGCCCCTCCTGCACCGCGTACCCGTACAGGAAGACCGCGATGTCCCCCACCGTCAGGGGAACATTGAGGCGGACGGTGCCCCGCCGGACCTCCCGCCCGTTCTCCAGTACCGTCACGTCCACCCGGTAGTCGGCGACGCTGCCATCGGGGTAGCGCTCCAGGGAGACGGCGTCGCAGCGCAGAGCCAGGCCGGACGCCAGAACCGCCCCGGTCTCCCCCACTCTGAGCGTCCGGTCCTCATACCCGCCCAGGCCACTCAGGGCCAGCGCCACCAGGAGCAGGGGGAGAGCCAGGTGGGTGACCAGAGTCCCCCAGTGGGGAGCGGAGAGGCGAAGAAGACGCGGCCGCAGGCCTGGCCAGCGGTTCAGGGTGCAGAGGACGGTCGCCAGCACGGGCAGCGCCAGGGCAGCCCAGAGGGCGGGGGACGTGGACCAGCGGAAAAGGCCCAACTGTTCCAGCGGGGCCGCCAGCGCGCCGTAGCGAGCGCGAACTGCCTCCTCCCAGCGGGCCCGCGCGGCCGGGTCGTCGGGGCGCTGGGGGAAGAACGTCCCCAGAGCCACCCCAACCAGGGCCAGCAGGAGCAGCGCGGCCGCTACCTTCGGACGACCAAACCAGCGGATAACCTGACGCACCGCCATTTCCCCCGAGATTTGATCCACGAAGGGCACGAAGAGCACGAAGAGCACGAAAGGCACGAAAGGCGCGAAGGGCGCGAAAGGCGCGAAAGGCGCGAAAGGCACGAAGGGCACGAATATAAACCTTCGTGTCCCTTCGTGTCCTCGTGGTTTTTTTATTTTGCCAGCACCCGCTCGTCTCCCACCCGCCGGGTCACCCCCACGCCGTCCAGGTACTCCAGGAGCGCCTGCGCGTATTTGCGGCTGGTCTGGAAGAGGTCCCGGACCTGGGCCAGAGTGATGCTCCCCTGCTGCTGGATGTGGGCGCGGATGCGCTCCACCATCTCCTCGTACGTCTCCCGCAGGAAGAGGACCTCCGGGGAGACCTGGACCAGGTCGCCCCGGGCCAGCAGGACGCCCAGCACTTCCTCGCCGACCAGCGCGGCGGCTTCTTTGACCGACGGGGTGGCGTAGGGCGCGGCGCGGAAACGGGCCAGCAGGTCGTCCACCGCCTGCTGCTGCTGGGAGGTGAACCGGACCTGATGCTCGGGCAGCCGGACGGTGGCGGCCTCGTCCACAATCAGGCCGTCGGCGGCGGCGCGGGCCATCAGGCCGTTGTAGGCCCGGGGGTCCAGCCGCAGCGCGCTGCGCAACTCCTCCCGGCTCATCCCGGGCCGGAGCGGGTAGCGGGCGTGGTAGGCGGCCAGTTCGTCCCGCATCCGGGCCGTCGTGGCCGACCACCATGAACGGGAGACGACCAGCCGGGCCGGCGCCGGTTCCGGGACGGCGTCCAGGACCACGGCGTCGCCCGTGGAGAAGAGTTCCTTCAGCGCCTCGGGAGCGGCCTCGCCCAGTCCGGAGACCTCCAGCAGGTCCCGGACGGTCAGCGGGCCGCGCCGCTCCAGCGTCTGCAGGAGCACTTCGGCGGGGGCGCCCCGGGCCAGCGTCTCCAACCGGGCCAGCACCTCGGGGCGGAACCGTCGGTGTTTCCGACCGGGGTTCGGGTCCACCACCTCCCCACCGCCGACAGTGACCGCCGGAGAGGGGACGCGGATGATAAACCGGTCCCCCCGGACCAGGGGGAGAGGGTCATCCAGTTCCAGTTGCACCCAGCCGGATTCGCCCGGCGCCAGTGTCTCGGCGCCCAGCAGGCGGACCCGGGCGATCGTCTCAGCCGAACCGCAGAAGAACTTGACGAAGGCGTTGTGCTTCAACGGAAACGGGGCATCGGGCAGAAGGTCCAGCCGGACATCTGTCAGGGTGGTGGGACGGAGCCAGCCGGGGACGGTCACCAGGTCGCCCCGGGCCAGGTCCTGCCTGGAGACACCGGTCAGGTTAATGGCGACGCGGCTTCCGGGGACGGCCCGCTGGATTCTGGTCTTGTGGGTCTGCAGGCCCCGGATGCGGGCCCGCAGGCCGCGCGGCAGAATTTCCACCTCCTGCCCCACTTCCAGGTGGCCGTCCACCAGCGTACCGGTGACCACCGTCCCGAAGCCGCCAATGGTGAAGACCCGGTCTATCCAGAGGCGGGGGCGGCCCCGGTCCGGGCGGGGCGGGGTGCGGGCCAGCACCTCCTGCAGCGCCGCCGTCAACTCCGCCAGCCCCTGCCCGGTCCGGGCGGAGACGGGAATGATCGGCGCGCCGTCCAGCACGGTCCCCTGCAGCGCCTCCGACACGTCCGCCTGGACCAGTTCCAGCCAGTCCGGGTCATCTATCAGGTCTATCTTGGTCAGGGCGACGACGCCGCCGGGGATGCGCAGCAGGTCCAGAATGGCCAGGTGCTCCCGGGTCTGGGGCATCACCCCCTCGTCGGCGGCGATGACGAAGAGGGCGGCGTCAATACCGCCGACGCCCGCCAGCATGTTCTCAATGAAGTCCCGGTGCCCGGGAACGTCCACGATGCCGACCGACTCGCCGTTGGGGAGCGTGAGCCAGGCGAAGCCCAGGTCTATGGTCATCTCCCGTTCCTGCTCCTCCCGGAGCCGGTCCGGGTTGATGCCGGTGAGGGCCTGGACCAGGGTGGATTTGCCGTGGTCTACGTGTCCGGCGGTGCCGATGACGTGCACGCTCACTCCTCCAGGGGATGCTCCTTCAGCGCGGCCAGGTGCTGGTCTATCTCGGCGACGCGGGCCTCGTAGGCTTCGCGAGACCGGATTGCGTCGGCGCGGCGGGTCTCCCAGAGGGCGGCAATCTGGGAGTAGCAGAATCGGGCGGTGGCGGTCAGTTGATCCAGCCGCTTATTGACCGTCGCGTTAAACCGTTCCTGCTGGCGCCGGCGCTCCTCCAGCGTCACCTCCCAGTTATGGCGGGCCTTCTCCTGCGCGGCCTGCCACTCTTCCCACCGGCGCTTCAGCCGTTCCTCCGCCAGCCGCTGCATCTCGGCGGTCTCGTTCTGGCGGGTCTCCAGCCGGGTCTGGAGGGCAGAGAGGGCGTCCAGGGCTCGCTGGGCCCGTTGATACTGTTCCATCAGCCGTTGCCGCTCCTCCCGCAATCGCTCTATCTCCTGGCGCACCTCCTCAGCCTGCCCGGCCCACTTCTTGACCTCCTGGTTGCGGCGAAAGTCGGCGACGCGCAGTTCCTCCACTACCTTCTCAAACTCCTTAATGGGCTTCAGGCCTTCCTCCAGGTACCGTTTTTGCTTCTGGACAGCCTCTTCCAGAAGGAGCATTTTGGCGTCCGTCGCCTCCATCCGGCGGCGGAGTTCCGTGGTCTCCGCCTCCAGTGCGGTGATGCGCTTGTTGTCGGCCCGGCGCTGCTCTTCCAGGTAAACCACCGCCGCCGCGCGGTCGTCGGCATGTTGTTTGAGGTCGGTTGTCAGGATTTCCAGCCGTTGCTGGTTCTCGGTGAGGCGGCGGGTTTCGGCCTGCAGGGCGGCCAGCCCTTCCTCCAGGCGGCTGATCGGGCGCAGGCCCGCCACCCGGGCGATCTCGTCCTTCAAAGCGCCGATTTCCAGTTGGCGGGTCCGCTCGGACTCCCGCAGTTCCTTGCGCCACTGCTCCTCCCGCAGTTCCAGCATGCGGCCCACGTCGGCCTTCAGCCCCTCCAGCGCCGGGGCAAAACCGGTCACCTGGGCCATCAGGGTTTCCATCCCGGCGACGGTCCGCTGGAGGGCAACGATCAGTTCCTGTTGCTGGGCCAGTTGCTGGGCCTGGAGTTTGACCTGTTCCTGCAGGGCGGCGATGAGCGCCTTATCCTTGCGGCGTTCCTCGTCCAGCCACTGGACCATCTGGCTCAGTTGGGTCAGTTCCATATTGCGGACTCCTATCCAGAGTTGGGGGCAACAATTGGGCTTTCATTTGCGGGATCAACCGCAGGACATTGCGCTTTAACGAATTGTTCCGACAATAGCCGAAGAGATGTTTTGCTTCTCCTCCCCCCCTTGATCTCCCCTCTCCCTTTGGCCTTGCGGCCAGGAGAGGGGGGGATTGAAGAGGGGTTTTCTCCCTCATTCCCCTCCCCTCTCCCGCCCAGCGGGAGAGGGGAGGGGCCAGGGGAGGGGTGAGGGGCCCCCGCCGCCGAAGGCGAGCAGGAGAGGTAAGGGGACAGGGGGTGGAGTGAGGGCCGCGGCCCGAGAAGCCCTGCCCGGGGACAGGGCAACGGATTATCGGAATCATTTTTCAAGTTGCAACATCCTGCGCCACGGGCACACCCATCTTGTAGCACGGGATTGATCCTGTCCAGCGGGGGATATTATAGCACACTCCCCCGTCGGGGCAACGATACATCGGCCAGAGGGTGTATCTCAAAGTCTTGCCGGGTCGTAAACGATCCGGCTCAGAGAGGAGGGACGCTGAAGCGCCCCCTGGCACCACGGGGCGCTATCCTCCCCGCGCCATGGGGCGCTTATGAACTTTAAAAAATTAACCCGGACATAAACCGGCATATTGGCCATCTGCCCTTCTGGGCTTACTCCTCCCCCCGGCCCCCTCCCCGCTGCCGCTACGCGGCGCGGGGAGGGGGAGAAAAGAAGGGGGTTTGGGGGCGGCGGCTTCGCCGCCGCCCCCAAACCCCACTCTCTTCCCCCCTTCTCTCCCCGCTGCGGGGAGAGAAGGGGGGCAGGGGGGATGAGAGGGGTCACTGGAAAGTCGGCGGGGGCGCTTTCTACAGCCATCAGGTAGCCAGATCTCTATAGTATGATGTCCGAACTAATTTCTTAAAGTTCATGAGCGCCCCTGGTTTTGTGAGCCAGGCTGTTTACGGCCTGGCGACTTCTTCTTCCTTCTTCCTGGGCCGCAGGCCTTTGGGCAGCCTTCGCCGACCACCTTCCGAAGAGTGTCGGCCTTCGCGGACACCCGGCATGAAGTGCCCAGGAAGGGCGATTTCCATCGGCCTGAACGGTTACCCTTTTCACCGATTTCTGGTATAATCAGGTCAAGGAGGGCTGATGCAGTACATTCTTTTTGTCGCTCTGGCGCCGACGGGAGCGCTGATTTCGCTGGCTGTTGCCGGATACGCCCTCCGCCATCGCCATACTCCCGGTGCATCCGCACTGGCGCTATATATGCTGGCCATCTCCGGATTCCTCATCGGGAACGCCCTGGAACTGATGTGGCCCACGGAGACCGGCACCCTTTTCTGGGCGCAACTGGAATATCTCTTCATTACCACCATTCCCCTCACCTGGCTGACCTTCGCGTTCCAGTACGCCGGAAAGACCTCCTGGCTGGCCCCGAAGCGCTTCTGGCCGTTTGCGGTCATCCCCGCCCTGACCTTTCTCCTGGCTCAGACCAACTCCCGCCACCACCCGATCTGGAGCACGGTCACCTTTCAGCCCGTTGGCGAGATGCTGACCATGCGCGTGTCCTACGGCCCCTGGTTCTGGGTGCACGTGTTCTACTCCTACCTGCTCCTCTTCGGTGGCGCCATCTTGATCATCGGAGTCCGGTTGTTTTCGCCCCCAGTATACCGGCAGCAATCGGCCTGGGCCATTGTCGGTGCTCTCCTCCCGCTGACTTTTAACCTTATTTACGTATTTCAACTCATCCCCGGGCTGCATAAAGACCACACACCGCTGGCCTTCGCCCTGGCTGGCCTCGCCTTCGCGGTGAGTATCTTCCGCTACCATCTCCTGGACCTGATCCCGATCGCCCGGGCGGTCGTGGTGGAACGGATGCGCGACGGCGTGATGGTCGTCGGCCGGGATGAGCGGTTGGTGGACCTCAATCCAGTGGCCCGCCGAATGCTGGGCATAACCGAGGAATCTATCGGCAGACCGATCGTTTCAGTACTCTATGAGTGGTCGGGCGCGCGTCAGATGCCTCCCCAGGCCCGAATCTATCGGTCTGCGGACGGGGAGGGCCGAATTCTGGAAGTGCGCGTATCATCGCTGGCAAGCGGGCACGGGGATTCCGCTGGCCATCTGGTCCTGCTGCGGGACATCACCGACCAGGTCCGGTCAGAAGAAGCGCTGCAGCAGGCCAACCGGGAGTTACAGGCCCGCAACGAGGAACTGGATGCCTTCGGGCACACTGTGGCCCACGACCTGAAGAATCCCCTGGGCATCATCCAGGGGTTCGCCGAATTGCTGGCGGACGAATCCACCGTCCTCTCCGAAGAAGAGAGACGGTCTTCTGTTCAGAACATCATCCGTGTCGCGCGTCGGATGGACCACATCCTGGAGGAACTGATGCTGCTGTTCGGGCTGCGCCGGACGGAGGTCCGGATGGAGCCACTGGATATGGCCGTGATGGTCGCCGCCGCGCTGGAACGGCTGGAGGCGAGTCTCCAGGAGGCCGTCGCCGAGGTCATTCTGCCCTCCTCCTGGCCCGTCGCCCTGGGTCATCCGGCGTGGGTGGAGGAGGTCTGGGCAAACTACATCAGCAATGCGCTCAAGTACGGCGGACGCCCTCCCCGTATGGAACTGGGGGCAACGACGGAAGGAGAGCAAGTCCGCTTCTGGATTCAGGATAACGGCCCCGGCATGACGGCCGAAGAGCAGAGCCGTCTCTTCCAGCCCTTTGAGCGGCTGGAGACGCAGCGGGCCACCGGTCACGGATTGGGACTCTCCATCGTTCGTCGGATCGTGGAGAAGATGGGGGGAGAAGTCGGGGTGGATTGCTCTGGGATTCCCGGAGAAGGGTGCATTTTCAGTTTCACCCTGCCGCTGGCCCCGGCGGCGTAGGCAGAACGCTGCGCTGGCAGTATGCGGAACGGGCCAGGCACAGAGTGCCTGGCCCGTTTGTTATGTCCGCCGTCTCAGGGCCAGGTAGATACCCAGAATGATGGCGAGACCCTCCAGTCCGAACAGGAGCCCCAGCAGGCGGTCTGACCTGCCCTCAGTCCGGGTAGCGACGGCCGGCAACGGAGTCCAGGTCGGGAACGGGGTCCGGGTGGCGGCCCGGTAGAGGGTTGGCGTCGGCAGGGGTGGGGAGGCGACCGCGCCGGGGGTCGGGGAGGGGGAGGTGGGGGCGGACTCCGTCGGTGGTGGCGTTGGCGACGGGGATGGGGACAGCATGGGGGACGGGGCGACGGTGGGCTCTGGCGTTGGCGTGTTGGTGGGGGCAGGCGGGACGGGGGTCGTGCCCGGCAGGACAAGGACGATACTGTCGGCGGAGCCCGCGGTCCGCCCGGCCCCGTCCCGGAACTGCACGTACACCCAGTGCTCCCCCGGCTCGGCGGGGAGCGTCCACGGCAACAGAGGCTCCCACAACTGCCAGGACGCCCCGCTGAAATCCGGCGTGTTGCTCAGGCGAACCTCTATCGCGCGGCCCATAAACGCGCTCCCTTCTCCCTGGGGGTACGCATCCTCATTGGTCAACCGGATGGCAACCCGGGGGGATTCGGTAGTAGAGGCGCCATCGTTAATGAAGACGGGGAGAACGTTGGGCCGCGCGCCGAAATCCAGGACGTAGTAGACTTGTCCTTCGCTGTCGGTCGCGACTCCGATGCCGATTTCCCGGTAGCGGGTGCTGAGGATGTTCTCCCGATGGGGCGGGTCGCCCAGAAACCAGTCCAGCGCGTCCTGGACGCTCCCGTACCCGGTCCAGAAGTTCTCCCCGACGACCGCGCCGTTCCCCCACGCGGCGTAGCCTGCCTCAGCGATGCGCTGCCGGGGAGTGGAGCCGTCGGAGCCGGTGTGGGAGGCCAGGCGGTGAGCCGCCAGGTCATTGGCGTGCCGCTGGGCAGCAGCGGCCAGCAGGTCGGACCAGCCGTAGGGAGGGAGGCCGTTATCCAGCCGGGCCTGGTTGACCCGCGCGTAGAACTGCATCGCCGGATTCTCCTCCTGAGCACCGGCGCGGCCGACGACCAGAGCCAGCCCACAGAGCACAATCAGTATCCAGACGATTTGCTTCAGAGCAGACATCGGCGGCATAGAGGTATTGTAGCACAGGCCTGCCATTCCCACAATCTGACCACAGACCACGGACCACGGACCACCGACCACGGACGCAACTACCTACCAGGAGGCCTCTGGGCAAACGCCATAAAAGACCCTGGCGAAAGCATACCCCTGTAGCGCAGGCCGCCAGGCCTGCATGCAGGCTGACAGCCCGCGCTACCCTCGTCGTCCGTCGTCCGTCGTCTGTCGTCCGTCGTCTGTCGTCCGTCGTCCGTGGTCTGTCGTCTGTGGTCTATCGTCTGTCGTCCCCATTTGACAAATTCTCCTTTTAGTGGCATAGTACCACTGGAGGTGAGAGCATGGTGACCGTTGAGCCGGTCCAGAGCCGTCGCGACCTGGAGGCCTTTGTCCGCTTCCCATGGCGGGTCTATCGGGGGGACCGGAACTGGGTGCCGCCCCTGATTTCCGACCAGATGAAGAGTCTGGACCCCGAGCGCAGCGCCTTCTTCCGCCATGCCGATGTCCTGCGCCTGCTGGCCCGGGTGGGGCGAGAGGTGGTGGGGACCATTGTGGCCTTTGTGGACCATCGCGCCAACGAATACCGGGGCGAGGCAGTGGGAGGCTTCGGCTTCTTTGAGGTGGTGGAGGACTACTCCGTGGCCGCCGCTCTGCTGGACGCCGCGCGGGACTGGCTCCGGGACCAGGGGGCCACAGTGATGCGCGGCCCGATGAACTTCACCCAGTCCGATCACGGAGGCGTCCTCATCGCTGGCGCCGACTGCCCTCCGGTGATGCTCCAATCCCATACCCCGCCGTACTACGCCCGGTTCCTGGAGCAGTACGGCCTGGAGAAGCATGCCGACTTCTACGCCTATCGCATCTTCCGGCACCAGATCGGCGAGAACCTGGAGCACGTGCCTCAGGAGATTCTCCACGTGGCGGAGGCCGCTCAGCGAGCCAACCGGGTCACTCTTCGCTCCATTCGTCTGGACGACTGGGACCGGGAGGTGCGGATGGTCTGGTATCTGTTCAACGAAACCCTGAAGCATTTCCCGGATTACATCCCGATGTCGGAGGAAGACTTCATCGCGATGGCCAACCCCTTGCGCTCCCTGATAGATCCCCAGATGGCGCTTATTGCCGAAATTGGGGGAGAACCGGTGGGCTTCGGAGTGGCGATTCCGGACATGAACCGGGTCCTCATCCACCTGAACGGGCGCCTGTTTCCGTTCAACTGGCTGCGGGTGCGCGGCCTGATCCGCCGGATTGACGTGGCCTCCTTCAAATTGATGGGAGTTCTGGACCGCTACCGGATGCGGGGCATAGACGCGGTGTTGTATCTGGGTGTGATTCGGGGATTTATAGACCGGGGATACGCCTGGCTGGATGGGTCCGTCACGGGTGAGTACAACCTGATGATGAACCTGGTCGCACAACGGTGGGGGGCCGAACGGTACAAACACTTCCGGGTGTATCAGCAATCGCTGGTTTGAGAAACAGCAAAAGACGGAGGATACTCTCCCGGAATCTTTGTGCACTCATCTTATTTCAGGAGGCCATAATGCCCAGGATTACCTTTGAGGAGTTCCGTCGCATTGTGGCAGAGGAACTGGATGTGGACGAGTCTAAGGTGTCGCCGGAGGCATCGTTCGTGGAGGACTTGATGGCCGATTCTATCCAGTTGGTGGAGATGATGCTCAGTCTGGAGGAGAGGGGAATCCTGATCCCGATAGAGACGGCCTGGCAGGTCCGTACCGTCGGAGATGCCTACCGCCTTTACGCTGAAGCCCTGGAAGCCAAACGCCCTTAAACCATCTTGCGCTCTTGCATCTTGCACTCTTGCATCTTGCAATCTTGCTCTTATGCCTCTTTTGATTGATGGCCACAACCTGATCGGCAAAATTCCGGGGCTCAGCCTGGCGGATCCGGATGACGAAGTGGAACTGGTGCGCCGATTGCAGCGGTACTGCCGACATCACCGACGGCGGGCGGTTGTCGTCTTTGATGCGGGTGTGCTGGGTGGACGCTCCGGGGCCCTGAGCACGCCCGAGGTGGAAGTGGTCTTCGCTCCGGCAGGCCGCCATGCCGATGACGTCATCCGGGAGCGCCTGCGGAAGATTCGCGACCCCGCAGGCTGGCTGGTCGTCTCCTCGGATCGCGAAATCCAGCGCATCGCCCGGCAGGCTGGCGCGCGGGTCGTCTCCGCGGAGGAGTTCGTCGCCGAAATGCGGGCGCCACCTTCTGCTCCGCATGAAAAACGGGCCCCGCGTATGTCCGAAGACGAGATTCAGGAATGGCTGGACCTTTTTCAAAAACCACGAAGGACACGAAGGGATAGAAAGGATTCCCCATAAGCGCTTGTCTGAAAACGCTCGTAGTAAGCCACGGAGCGCCACGCGCCGAAGGTGCTCGCGCTGAGGCGAAGCGAAGGGGCGAGACATGCCTCGCCTGTACTGGCGTTGGAAGGGTCCCAAACGGCACTCCGCTGGCGCTTCGTGCCTGATTACGAACAAATTTCTGGCTACCTGATACTTTTTATTCGCTCCTCTTCCCAGCCCCCTCCCCGCTGCCGCTGCGCGGCGCGGGGAGGGGAGAGGGGTTGGGGGCGGCGGCTTCGCCGCCGCCCCCAACCCCCCATTTCTTCCCCCTCTCTGAAGTTTGGCCTTTTTCAGAGCGGGGGCGGGAAAATCTCCAAAACCCGCCTCCGGCGAGGCAAAAAGAACAAAAACGAAATGTTTTTCGTTGCGGCGGCTTCGCCGCCGCAACGAAAAACAATCTTCTTTTTTGGGCCGCGGAAGCGGTCAGGAGCCCGTGCGGAGGGGCCACAGGCAAAAAGCCAAAGTTGAGAGAAGGGGGGCCAGGGGGGATGAGAGGGGTCCATTCGCCAGCAACTGGAGCGCTTCGCACAAAACGGTCAGGTAGCCAGAACAAATTTCAGACAAGCTCTAAATCGTGTCCTTTGTGATAGTTACCCATCACCAATGAAAAGGGGGCACCATGGCACCGAATCTTCTGCGCAACGGCGACTTTGAGCGCGGATGGGAGGGCAACCACCACCGGTGCGTCGTCTACCCGGTGGGGGGCACGCCCTACGAGCGGGAGGCGGGGGAAATCGCCTGCCCCGAGGGCTGGAGGGCCTGGTACCGGCACGGCCTGCCCGTGGAGCACGACCCGCAGAACGGGGTGGGCTGGTCAGCGCCGGAGGTCCGGCCCTGCGGCCTGACCCCGGACCCCCGCCGGGTTCACGCTGGAAACTGGGGCTGTCTGGTCTTCACCTTCTCCCGCATCCACGACGCGGGGCTCTTCCAGCAGGTGACGGTGCCCGCCGGCACCCGCCTGCGCCTCTCCGCATGGGCCCACGCCTGGAGCAACCACTGGGGCTCTCCCCACGAGAGCGACCCCCGCTGGAGCGAAGGAAGCCACGTGGGCTATAACGCCTTCTTCGCCGAAGAGGGTACCCCAGGCCTGGACGACGCCGACCGGAACTTCACTTTCTGGCTGGGGATTGACCCCACAGGCGGCACCAACCCCTATGCGCCCACGGTGGTCTGGGGGAAGGGGGCCCACATCTACAACGCTTACCGCCAGGTCCCGCCCGTGGAGGTCACGGCACAGGCCGACAAGGTGACCGTCTTCCTGCGCTCCCGCACCCTCTGGCCCTTCAAGCACAACGATGCCTACTGGGACGACGTGGTGCTGGAGGCCATCAGCCCCACCCCTCAGGTGCAGATGACGGCGGAGCCGGCCTCCCCGGAGGTCAGGCAAACCGTCCGGGTGACGGCCCAGTCCGACCGACCGCTGACCGGCGCGACGTTGCGCGTCGCCGGCCCCGACGGCGCCCTGCTCGCGGCAACTCCCGGAGGAGCAAACGTTAATCCACCCTACGTCTGGGACTTTGTTCCTCAGAAGGCCGGGGAGCATTTGGTTGCCCTGCTGGCAGAAGGGGTGGCCACTCCGCTGGCCCAGATGACCCTCACTGTCCGCCCCAAAGTGTGGGGATTGCCCCGGGAGCAATACGACCGAACCTACGTCCTGCTGCCGCCGAATGCTGGCACGGAATGGGTGCGGGCCATTCTGGAGAGCGGCGCCTGGGAGCGGCGCCGGTGGACCATCGGCGGCAGCGCCGACGACGCGGGCATCGGGGCACTCGTGAGCAAGACCGTCATCGCCATTAATCCGGGGAAGTGGCCTGGCGACCTGGAGGCCTTCTTCCGGCAGTACTACCCGGGCACCCGTTACATCCCGCTGATTGCCGCGACGCCGGAGGAACTGCGGCGGAAATTGGAGCAGATGTAGAGTTGGGGGGCGTTGGGCGGCGGCGAAGCCGTCGCCCAACGGATCCCGGAATCACGGAGCGGAGCAGCGGCGGGGAGGCAGAAGACCTGCCAGCCAGACCGGGAGGCCATCCCGGTTCTCCGGGGTGACCTCCACTGCCCAGGCATCGGGGAATCGCTCCAGGGCTTCGGCGACCAGTTCGGGCCGGACAACCACCAGAGCCAGGAAGAAGCGCCCTTCCCGAAGGACGGCCATCCCGACGGCCCATCCGTCCCCTGCCATTTCCAGCGGCCCCAGTTCGTCCAGCACCAGCAGGTCGCAGGGGGTGCTGCGGGCGAGAATTCCCGCCCCCCAGGCCAGCGCGTCAGGGTCAAAGAGATACCGCCCCACGGGCACACCGGTCGGTCCGGAGGCCGTCAGCGACCGACGGTCGCCGGTCCGGACGTCCACCACAACCCGGTGATCGTCATCCTCCCGCAGCGTCAGCAGGCCCGCGCAGGAGTAGCGGGCTTCCTTCGCCAGGGTGACGGTGCGAAGGCAGAGAGTAGTCTTCCCTACCCCCCGGGGACCAGTGATCAGCAAAATGACAGGGGTTGTGCAGTTATGCCGCTTCCGAACATGCCAGGCACTTCTGGAAGTGCCTGGCACGTCCTCTCCGTTGGAGGAGGAACGGTTGACGGGTAGGCTTCCCAGAGTAACCCTCCCGCCTGTGTAAGTCCTGAAAATAAGCGCGCTCACTGGAATCATTCACTATCGGGGAATAAACGAAGTGCCAGGCACCTCCGGCGCCTGGCACTTCATCTTGTGGTGGAGATGGCGGGATTTGAACCCGCGTCCGGAGAACTGGGTCAGGGACATCTACGAGCGTAGTCGGCTCTTGGGTTCTCGTCCGGCCCGTCGCGGCCGACCGCGCGGTGCCTGGACTCAGCCGATGTTGCTTGGGCGACCGTATCGGCGTCGGGCCGCCGCACACCGACTTTGTCACGCCCGGTCCTCAACCCGCCGGTGAGGGGTTGAGGCGGACGGGGCCGCTCATTGTGGCGGCCCGGTTTCCCCTACCGCTTACGCGGCGACGGGAATTGCAGCCCAAGTGTTGGCATTCTTGAGGTTGCTCCGTTGTTCACGGGGTCAGAGCGCCCCGGCTCGCCGTCCGTGACCGGCCTTCCCCGTCGAGACCGTTCATCCCCATGACGGCAGGGGCCAAAGGCCCCAGTACCCCCGGCAGGACTTGAACCTGCAACCTTTTGGTCCGCAACCAAATGCTCTGTCCATTTGAGCTACGGGGGCCCAGGCGGGGAGGCAGGGATTCGAACCCTGGGTGGAGTTTTACCCCCACAACCGCTTAGCAGGCGGCCCCGATCGACCACTCCGGCACCTCCCCACGCGTTTCTGTAGCACAGGATTTATCCTGTCCAGCGTAGGCGCAGGATCAATCCCTGCGCTCGCAGGATAAATCACTCGCAGGATAAATCCTGCGCTACATGCGTTCAGCGGAGGGAGAGGGATTTGAACCCCCGGTGACCTTACGGTCACAGCGGTTTTCAAGACCGCCGCCATCGTCCACTCGGCCATCCCTCCGGACACGCGGAGGGAACGCTCCCTACCGCATTGTTATTGTACCACACCCTTCCTGTCCTGTCAACAAAGGTGGAGGGTGATTTTTGTGCCGGCGGCTCTGCCGCCGGCACAAAAATCGTCCCGGTATCGCGGGAAGGCGACAGGGTTAATCCGGAATGACTCGGGTGCCGGTCTCGCCCCGGAGCGCCCGGGCGATGTTCTCGGGATTGGTGATGATGGCCTCTTTGCCGCCCGCTTCCAGGAACCAGATGATGGCCTGAATCTTGGGGAGCATGCTCCCCCTGGCGAAGTGCCCCTCGGCCATGTACCGCTTCGCCTCGGAAACGGTCATCACGTCTATGGGACGCTGGTCGGGTTTGTTGAAGTTCAGGTACACCTTCTCCACGGCGGTGGAGATGAGGAAGAGGTCGGCGCCGATGGAGCGGGCCAGGAGAGAGGCGGCGTAGTCTTTATCAATGACGGCGGCGACGCCCTTCAGGTTGCCGTTCTCATCTTCAATGACGGGGATACCCCCTCCGCCCACCGTGATGGTGACGATGCCCGCGTCCAGCATCAACCGCACTGCATCCAGTTCTACGATGCGCTGAGGCATAGGAGAGGCAACGACCCGCCGCCAGCCCCGGCCGGCATCCTCCACCACGGTCCAGCCCTCCTCCCGCTCCCGCCGTCGGGCCTCCTCCTCGGTCATGAAGCCGCCGATGGGCTTGGTGGGGTTCTGGAAGGACGGGTCGTTTCGGTCCACCACCACCTGGGTGACCACGGTGGCGGCCTGCTTGGCGATTCCCCGCCGCCGAAACTCGTTCTGCAGATTCTGCTGGAGGGCATAACCGATGGCTCCCTGGGTATCTGCCCCGCAGACGTCCAGCGGCACCTCGTGCATCCCGGCGACCTGATGGGCGATCTCGGAGCGGCGGAGGATGAAGCCGACCTGGGGGCCGTTCCCGTGCCCGATGGCCACATCCCAGCCCTGCTCAATCATGTCCGCGATGTAGTAACACGTCTCCTTCGCAGCCTCGTACTGGTCCTCTACCCTCACGCGAGTATTGTCTTTGATCAGCGAATTTCCACCGATTGCTATAACAGCCAGTTTTCGCATGGTCGTACTCCGTACCTCCGTGGTCTGTCGTCTGTGGTCTGTCGTCTTCTGTGGTCATCAAAGCATCGTCAGCGCCATGACCGCCTTCTGGACGTGGAGGCGGTTCTCCGCCTGGTCGTAGACGACCGACTGCGGGCCGTCCAGCACCCCGTCGGTGACCTCTATGTTGCGGTCGGCGGGGAGGGGGTGCATGTAGATGGCGTCCGGTTTCGCCCGACGGAGTTTCGCTTCGTCCATGATCCAATGCCGGTACTGGTCCTGCAACCGTTTCCCTTCCTCCGGGTCGGTAGTGGTCACCAGGGGGCCCCAGGACTTGGCGTAGATGATGTCGCCGCCCTGGCAGGCCTCTTCCATACCGTTGGGGTCGGCGATGATGTCAAAGGCCGTTCCGTACCGGCGGGCCTCCTCCTGGGCCTGAGCGACGATGTCGGGCATCAGCCCGAATTCCGGCGGGTAGGCCAGGGTGATGTCCAGACCGAAGCGGGGCATCTGCAGGATGAGGGATTGGGGCACGGAAATCGGCTTCAGGTAGGAGGCAGCGTAGGCCCAGGAGACCACCAGCCGCTTCCCGCGCAGGTCCCGGCCCTTTTTCTCTATGATGGTCATCAGGTCCGCCAGGCACTGGAAGGGATGGTAGATGTCGCACTGCATGTTGAGGACGGGCACCCGGCTGTAGCGGGCGACCTCGTTGATGTATCGGTTGCCCACGCCCCACTCCACATGTCGGATGGCGATGCCGTCAAAATAGCGACCGAAGATTTCGCCGATTTCTTTGGGGGTGTCGCCGTGGGCAATCTGGGTCGTCTTGCTCTCTATGAAGGCAGCGTGACCACCCAACTGGGCCATACCGGCCTCAAAGGAGCCGCGCGTGCGGGTGCTGGAGAAGAAGAAGAGCATCGCCAGCACCTTATCGCGCAGGTATGGGTGGGGCTCGCCCAGGGCCCGCTTACGCTTGAGGTCAAAGGCCACATCCAGAACGGTCTCCACTTCTTCTTTGGAGAAGTCCAGGTCACCGATCAGGTCACGGTTTCTGAGATAGGTCTGCATCTCTCTCCTCCTGGAAATGAACTGCAGGTCTGGCGGCCGGCGTTACACCGTAGCGCAGGCTGTTTGCAACTTGACAAATTATTCCGACAATCCGTTGCCTTGCTCTCTGGCAAGGTTTCTCCGGCTGCGCCCTCACCCCACCCCCCTGCCCCAGGTTCATTGATGGCACTGAATCATTCGTGCCCCTCTCCCGCTCGCCTGCGGCGGCGGGAGAGGGGAGGAGGTGGAAAGAGGGGTTTTGCGGCGGGCGGCTTCGCCGCCCGCCGCAAAATCCCTCTTCAATCCCCCCTCTCCCCTGACCGTAAGGCCAGGGGGAGAGGGGGGATCAAGAGGGGTGAGGGGAGCAAAACACCTCTTCGGCTATTGTCGGAACAATTTGTTAAAGTGCAATTAGCCTGCACCGGCCTGGCGGCCGGCGCTACCGGGGAAAGAACAGGTTGCGGCGGCTTTGGCCGCCGCAGCCTGTTCGGGTCTCTATTCCATTGCGCCCAGTACCAGCGCCAGCAGGGCCATTCGGACGACCACGCCGTAGAAGGCCTCCTGCCAGTAGCGCGACCAGCGGGTGATGTCCACGTCGGTGGGGATTTCGTCCATGCGCGGGAGGGAGTGCAGGAGAATCGCGTCCGGCCTGGCCTTGCGCTCCAGCAGTTCACGGGTGATCTTGTAGTTGGCGGGGGTGAGGCCCACATCGCCGGTGCGCTCGTCGCGCGGTTTGGTGTAGTCGGGCTGGACGACGGGCTCTACCAGAATCACGTCGGCGTCGCCAATGGCCTGCTCCACGTGTTCCGCCTCCCGGAAGTTCAGGCTGTACTGGCGGAGTTCGGCCTTGAACTCCTCGGTCAGGCTCATCTCGGGCGGGGAGACGAAGGTGATGGGGCAGTCAAACTGGGTCAGCGCGTAGGCCAGGGAGTGCATGGTGCGCATGCGCATGTCGCCGACGGCCAGCCACTTCAGGCCGTCAATGCGGCCCTTCTCGCGCAGGACGGTGTAGAGGTCGGTGAGGATCTGGGTGGGGTGCTCGCCCCAGCCGTCGCCAGCGTTGATGACGGGAATGGAGGCCCACCGGGCCGCCTCGTGGGGCGCGCCCTGCTGGAAGTGGCGCATGACGATGACGTCGCCGTAGAACTCCAGCATGCGGACGGTGTCTTTGATGGACTCCTGGTAGAAGTCGCCGGCGCGCGTTGTCTTGACATCGGCGAAGCCGAGGACGTGCCCGCCGAGGCGGTGCATGGCGGCCTCGTGCGCCAGACGGGTGCGCGTGGACGGCTGGTAGAAGGCGGTCACCAGGGTCTTCTCCTTGAGCATGTCCACGTTGCGGCGGGAGCGGGCAATGGGCTCCATTTTCTGGGCCACCTCAAATACGTGAAAGAACTCGCACCGCTCAAAGTCTTTCAGGGACAGGATGTCCCGACCGGCAAAACTGCGCATTCTAACCTCCTGGTGTAATATTGGGATTTTAATGCTGAGATCCCCCCAGACAGGCATCGGCTTCCGTCGGCCTCAAGGGTTGCCCTGATGGGTATTCCAGGAACAGGGCCAGCAGAGGCCAAATGTTAGCCGCAGGTTCAGATAGGTGACTTTCCGTCACCGCCTGAACGGTTGCGTTTTTCCTTAATAAGGTCAAGCGGGATGGAGAATTATAACCGGAACATGGGGTTTGTCAAGTTGAGGCGAGTTCCTGTTGCTCCATCGTGGGGAGTAAGAGGGTGAAGGTGGTACCTTCGCCGAGCCGGCTTTCCACCCAGACCCGTCCACCATGTTTCTCAACGATAGACTTCACGATAGAGAGTCCCAGGCCGGTCCCTTCAATATCTTCGGTCTCTGGGCGCTGGACGCGGTAAAACCGATCAAAGACGTGGGGGAGGTCTTCGGGTGGGATACCGATTCCGCTGTCTGCAACCCGCACGACGATGTAACCTTCCCGGTACTCCGCGCTTACGTCAACCCATCCCCCTTCCCGATTGTACTTCACCGCATTGCTGAGAAGGTTCTCCATCACCCGGCGCAACCGATGGGGATTCCCCCGGATGAGCGGAAGCGGAGTGAGTTCCCATTTCAGAGTTAGCCCTTTCTCCGCAGCAATCGGACGGTAACCGTCCACCACCGCGTCTATGATACTCTCCAGGTGGAACGGCTCCATCTCCATATCGGTGCTCGCCTCAATGCGGCCCAATTCCAGCAGGTCGCCCACAAGGGCAGTGATGTGGGCTATGCTTCGACGAATCTTGCCCACGAAATCCTGTTGCTGCTCTGTCAGGGGGCCGACTTTCTCCAGAAGGTCCACATATCCCCGAATCGCGGCCAGGGGGCTCCTCAGGTCATGGGAGACGATGGCCAGGAACTCTGCTCTGACCCGATCCAGTTCTTTGATGTGGGTGACGTCGTGCATCATCAGGACGTATCCCACCCCTTCCACCGGGGTCAATTGGGCGCTGTAGGTACGCCCGCCGGGGATCCAGACCTCCGCGTGATAGGTTCTCCGTACGCGACTGGTTTTCCAGAACAGGTCCAGCAAAGTGTTGTTGGAAATGACCTCATGGACCTTTTTCCCGATAACGTCGCCGGTAGGCAACCGTAAGATCGCTAAGGCTGCAGGATTGCAGAGGAGAACGCGCATCTCGGGGTCCAGAATGATGATCAATTCTTCGGTCGCGTGAAGAACGGCCTCCAGTTTGCGCCGCCCTGTCTCCGTCTCGTTGTAAAGACGGGCATTTTCCAGCGCGATCGCGGCATAGTCGGCCAGGGCGCAGAGGAGACGGACATCGTGGGGAGTAAACGAACGGGGCTTCTCCCGGTTCATGACGCCCAGAAGGCCAAAGATGCCTCGCTCCGGCGTCCGGAGAGGGGTGTAGATGAGGGAGTGGACCAGGTATCCGGTCACCACTTTGGGTTGTCCTTCGGTGATGAGCAGGGGCTCCCCAGTGCGAAAGACCTGCCCGGCAAGAGAGTCCTGGACCTGCACCCGAAGTTGACGGGCCTGCTTCTCGTCCACATTCTTCGCCGCCCGCAACATCAGGTCGCCGGTCTCCGGGTCCAAAAGGAGCAGCAGTCCTTCCTCGGCCCGGGTCAGAAAGACGGCGGCTTCTACGACGCGAGGCAGTACCACTTCCAGGTCCAGCCGGGATGTGACGGAACGTCCAATGGAATAGAGGGTATTCAGTTCCTGGAGTTGCTGCTGCAGTCGGCGGTTCGCTTCCTCAAGTTGGGCGACCAGTTGGTCCCGTTCCCGGCGCAGGCGGACTTCCGTCAGGGCCCGCTCTATCGCCCGAGACATCTCATGGGGCTCAAAGGGCTTGATGACGTAATCCCGCACGCCCAGGCGGAAAGCCTGAACGGCCAGGTCCTCGGAACCGAACGCGGTCATGAAAATCACCGGAACCTGGATGTTTTGCTCCCGCATGGCCCGAAGGACCTGAATCCCGGTCATTCCGGGCATCTGTTCGTCCAGAATCAGAAGGTCCGGGCTGGCCTCTACCAGCAGCCGGAAACCATCCGCGCCGTTGTTGGCGGTCAGCACCCGATAACCGGCGGGCTCCAGGATGAGGCTGGCGATAATGTCCCGCACCTCGTCACTGTCATCCACAATCAGCACCCGTTCTCCGGCCAAGGGACTCCCTTTCCAATTCCGAGATGATTTACCGGGTAGACGTCAGGGCTACGCCCTGAACGGATGCCATCACAGGCAGGGACGGACCCATAACCCGGCCGTTCCACCAGAGCCAGAGGCCGACATCGCCGTCCAGGTCTCCGTCATTGCGGGGAGCAAAGACCAGCGCGGTGGGTCGCCCCTCCGCCCCGGCATCTTTGAGTCGGAGGACAACCGGCCGGGCACTATAGCGAGCCAGTGGGTACTGGGGACCCAGAACCGTCAGGCTGGTGCGGGCCCGGGGGTCCACGGCGGCCAGGGTCGCCACCCAGGGACCCTCGGCGGGGAGGCCCATCCGGACCGCCACTGCCCGCGCGTAGTGGAGCAAAGTGTCCTCGGCATAGCGGCGCGGTCCGGAGAACTGGATCTGCTCCCAGCCGCCGTTATAGGCTGCCAGGGCCAGATAGAGGTCCCCCCGCGCCTGGCGGATGACGATGGAGAGAGTGCGGGTACCCCAGAAGACGTTCAGAGCGGGGTCCTCCAGTTCCCGAGCAGTGGGGCGCCATGAGAAGCCAGCCTCTTTGGGCATCACGCCCATCAGGCCGACGGCCCCCGCCGGGCTGTGCAGGTACGGCCGCCCCAGCGATTCGGTCCAGATAACCGCCGCGATGAAATCCGGGTCCATCCCCCGCCGTCCGGCTTCCTCCAGGATGATAGGCTCCCAGCGGGCGACGGCGGGATGCCAGTAGGGGGAGAGAAGCGATTCCTGGGCCGGCGCAGGGGGTGGCGTGGGATCGGCGAAGGCCGGCTGGGGGGGAAGGGCCAACAGCCCAAGCAGGACCAGGGAGCCGATTCCAACTCGGATGAAGCAACTTTTTATCTCGGGGGCGACGTCCATCTCTCCGGGCCGATACCAGAATGGGGCAAAACGGGATTCCTTTTGTTGACGAGATAGTGGTTCAGACTGCTGATTTTATCCAGGTATCACCTCTCCTGTCTTCTAAATATAGCCGAAGCCGAGTAGATGTCAAGTTGCGAATGTTTCAGGTAGCGGGGTTATCCTGTCTCCAGCGTCTCCCGGAAACAGCGCGGGATGGTAAACAGGGCCCGGTGGATGAAACCGTCATAGTACCGGAGTTTCTCCCGCGCGCATCGCTGGGAGAGGCGGGCCTCCACCTCCTGCGGCATCAGGTCGCGCGGGTCATGGACATCCGAAGCCACAATGAACCCCCAGGGCTCCGCAAACGAGGCAATCTGGATGGAGCAAGGTGCCAGTCGTCCAAAGACGGTGCCCATTATCCGGTAAATGCGAGCAAAAAGGCTGATAAAGGTGCCGGTGCTCCCCGACTGGTTTACCAGAATCCCCCCGGGTTTGAGACACCGATGCATCGCCTGGAACATCTCCCGACTGAGTAACGGTTCAGAAGGTGTACCGGTTTCTGGTTCTGTCAGGTCGGAAATGATGACATCAAACCGGTCCCGGGTCTCCTGGAGGTAGCGGACCGCGTCTTCTATCCGGACTTCGGCCCGGGGGTCATCAAATGCACCGTCGCTCCACTCCGGAAGATAGCGACGGCTGATCTCTATCACCTGAGGGTCAATGTCCACCATCACCGCCCGCTCCACGGTCCGATGGCGCAGGACTTCGCGGAGGGTGGCGCCCTCCCCGCCGCCGAGGATCAGCACATCTCGCGGGTCGGGATGGGTGACCATCGCCGGGTGGACCAGCGCTTCGTGGTAGACGAACTCATCCGCTTCCGCCGACTGGATACGGCCGTCCAGGATGAGACAGCGACCAAAGGCCTCCGTCTCCAGGACGTCTATCTGCTGGTAGGCCGAACGGGAAGAGTGAAGGATGGATTTCACCCGCAGCAGCGTCGCCGCGCTGGGGTTGACGTAGTCCACAAAGAGCCAATCCGTGGGGGGCTGAAGCCCCCAGCGGGCCGGTATGAAGGGACTCGGAGGTTCCGATTCATCGCTCATAACGGGGTGTTCTCCTCTGCCGATGATCATACAGTATATGCTTTTGGCTTGCAGGGCCTCTACGATGTAGAAGGCAGCTTTCAGCGGGTCCGTATGGCCGCAGGTGTAGATGTCCGCAGAGGCATACCCGTATTCGGGCCAGGTGTGGATGGAGAGGTGGGACTCTCCCACAACGACCACACCGCTGACTCCCTGAGGGGAGAACTGGTGGAAGCGAGCATCTAAAACGGTGGCCTTCGCCTGTTTTGCCGCTTCTATCAGAATCCGTCTGACCTCGGGGAGGTCATTAATTACTGTGGGGTCGCAACCCCGCAATTCCAGCAAGTAATGCACCCCGAGGGGTTGCACCATCTCTCACCTCCTTCAGTATGTGAGTTTCAGGTTGGAGTCTGGAGGATGGTCCCCATCCTCTTTTTCACCTCCCTGTTCATTCCAGTAAGCCGATCGCCCGACGTATTGCAACTTGAAAATTATTCCGACAATCCGTTGGCTTGCCCAGGGCAAAGTTCCTCGTGCTGCACCCTCACCCCTCCCCTGGCCCCTCCCCTCTCCCGCACAGCGGGAGAGGGGAGGGGAATGAGGGAGGGATTTTGCGGCGGGCGGCTTCGCCGCCCGCCGCAAAACCCCCTTTTCAATCCCCCCTCTCCCCTGGCCGCAAAGACAAGGGGAGAGGGGGATAAGGGGGTGAGGGGGGTAAAACACCCTTTGGCTATTGTCGGAACAATTCGTTAAAGTGCAAAACGTCCGGGTTCATCAGAGTGTATTCAAACGTGTGCTCCTCGGTAGGAATTTCCTCCCCGTGGGCCATCAGGCTTTCCAGATAGCCGTCAATGGCTTCTCTGGCCATCTCTATCGCTTCCTCCTCTGTCTCCCCGTACGTCACAAAGCCGGGGAGGGAGGGAACGATGATCGTATAGCCCCCTTCCGGTTCTCTCCTCGGCAGGATTCGGTAAATCAACGGTTTCATCTACTCTCCCTCCAAACCCACCAGGCGGGCCCAGGGGCCGTGGATGCCGTCTTCGGTGACGCCGTAGTAGATGCGCACCCGACCGTCCTCCCGTTGGGCCAGGTCGTAGCGCACCTGACCGCCCCGTTCCCGCTTCCGGATCAGGGCGATGTCTCCCTCCCAGCGGAGTTGCTCCGGGTCTATAGGGTGGTCCTCAGCCTGGGTGATGGCGTAGTGCCACAGCCGTCGCGCCGACTGACGGGTGACGTTGGTGACCACATTGCCGTTGCGCAGGTCGCGCATGGTGTGGTAGCGAACCCCCTCCCGTTCCTCAGTGGCGATGATCTCCACTCCCGTGCGCGGGGGCTCAATCCGACCAGCGGGCACTTCAGCGACCTCCTTCGGCGGAGCCACGGTCCGCCGGACCAGGCTGACAATCTCATCCCGCACCGCCAGCCCCGTCTCCGACTCGCTGCGGACGTAGATTTTGTTGTCGTCAATGGCATAGGGCGGGTCGGCCCCACGGGGCACCAGCAGCCGCACCACCTTCTTCCCTTGCGTCTCCTGGACGTCGGCGGTGACCTCCAGCGGCGGGGTGATGCGGCGGGCCACCTCGGCCTGGATGGCCTCTATGGCCTGGCGAGGGTTGCCCACGCCCACCGGGGACTGTTTCGGATCGGCGCTGACGCCGATGTAGAGGGTGCCCCCGTTGGTATTGGCGAACGCGCAGATGTCGCAGAGAATGGCATAGAGATACCCGCCCCGGCGGCTGAACCGCTCGTGAAAGTCCTGGACGATGGTGGGGCCCTCTTCCCGCGCGGCCTGGATGTAATCAAAAGGTGCCTTCGCCGCCGGACGGAACGGGCGGGTGAGGGTAAAATCGTTCCCCAGAAAGACCTCCCGCAGGGCCTGAAAACTGACCTGAGGGAGCAGGATTTCCGTGACCCGGTCGCCGATGCCCAGGTTGCGGGAGTCGTTGGGGTCCCGAACCAGTCGGTGGGCGTCCGAGCCCTGGATGCATCGCATCCGGCGCGGGTACTCGGGCTTGGAGCCGTCAAAGAAACTGGCCGTGGTCCGGGGCCCCTTTTTATCCAGGTCAGTCACTTCCAGCGCGTGGAGGTTCGGGTCCTGAGTGTAGGCGATACGGGTCTGCCCGCCGAAGTCAAAGCCGCGCATGGCCACCCCGTTGGCCGAGTTGGCGTGCGCGGCGATGACGATGCCCCCCGCCTCAGCGATCGCCCGGTACGCGGTCAGGACGTCCGTCGTTGCCCCAACCTCCGCGCTTCCCTGGTCCAGTTTCTCCAGCGGAATATTCAGGCGGCGCAGGAGAAACTCCAGTTCCCGCAAATCCGTCTCCGGGCTGAAGATGCCCAGGATGTGGAAGCCGAAGGTGGCGGTGAATTCAAAACCGGGCAGGACCAGGATTTTCGCCAGAAGGCGGCGATACTCATTCAGTTGTTCTTTCTCTTCCTTCCGCAGGCGGCCCAGTTGCTCCAGCAATTCCAGATGGTGGATTTCCTCCTGCATTCGCCGGTATCCCGCCACCGTGTTGTGGTCGGTAAAGGCGATAATGTCCAGCCCTTTGCTCTCCGCCTGCCGGAGGATGTCCAGGAAAGAAAAACCCGGTTCCTGGTAGTCGGCAGAGGCGGGGGTATGGAGGTGCAGGTCTATGCGCCGCCACTGGGCCTGGCTTTTGGGTTTTCGTTTTCGGGCCATAAGATTATCCGGTCTGGTTGTTACGGTCTGCAATCGGGGGAATGGGTCATTTTGCCACTCCCCTTGCGGGATTTTGCGGCGGGCGGCTTTGCTGCCCGCCGCAAAATCCCTTGTTCCCCTACCCTCTCCCGCCGCCGCTGCGCGGCGCGGGGAGGAGGAGAGATGGTGGGGTTTGTGAGCGGCAGAGAAGCCGCTACCCACAAACCCATCTCCTTACCCCTTCTCCTCCCCGCTTGCGGGGAGCAGCAGGTTCTGCTTATAAAAGCAGAGGGGCCCGAGGGTTACTCGGCCGTCCCCAGCAGGGTGCCAATCGTCCTGACCATCTCGTCTGGAACAAAAGGCTTCAACAGGAAGCAGTTGGCTCCTGCATCCAGGCACTGCTTCCGATAATCCATCCCGGAGGTCATCACAACCGGGATATTCGTCAGGTCCGGCTCCTGGCGTATCTGACGGACCACATCCAGAGTTTCCCGTCCCTGAACGCGCACATCCATCAGAACAGCATCCGGCCGGACCTGCTGAATGAGGGGCAAGATTTCCTGGTAGCGTTGAGCCGTAATGACCTCAAAACCTTCCAGTTCAAACAGGATGCGCATCAGGCGGCTCATATTGGGATCATCGTCCACAATGACGATTTTCCTCATTCCGACTCCTCCTCGGACGCGTCGGACGGTTCGGGGGTGTCCGTCGCGGGGGCCGGGTGACGGTCGGGTTCCAGAGCCGCCTCAAAGACTTCGTCCACCCGGTTAACCAGGACGAACCGGAGGGCTTTACGGACCTCGTCGGGAACGTCCTCCAGGTCCTGCTCGTTCTGTTTGGGCAGAATAACGGTTTTGAGACCGGCGCGGTGGGCCGCCAGCACCTTCTCTTTGATCCCGCCGACGGGGAGGACCTGCCCCCGGAGGGTGATTTCACCGGTCATCCCCACATCGGAGCGGACTTTGCGGCCGGTGAGCAGGGAGACGAGCGCCGTGGCGATGGTGACGCCGGCCGAGGGGCCGTCTTTGGGGATGGCGCCCGCCGGGACGTGGAGATGGATGTCCATCTCGTCAAAGAAGTGCTCCGGGATACCCAGATTTCTGGCGTTGGCGCGCACGTAACTGAGGGCGGCGTGGGCCGACTCCTTCATTACTTCGCCCAACTGACCGGTAATCTGGAAGCCCTTCTTGCCCGGCATCCGGGTGGCTTCAAAGAACATCACGTCGCCGCCGGTGGGAGTCCAGCCCAGGCCGGTCGCCACGCCGGGGATTTCGGTGCGCAGTTTGGTTTCGGAGAAGAAGCGGGGCCGGCCCAGGTACTTGGGGATGCTACGCGCGGTGACCTTCACAGGAGTCCGCCCGTTCCCCTCGGCGACAGCGGTGGCGACCTTCCGGCAGACGCGGCCGATCTGGCGCTCCAGGTTGCGGACCCCGGCCTCCCGGGTGTACTCCCGGATAATGCGCAGGATGGCCCCGTCGGTGAACGTAATCTCACCCTGATGGAGACCGTTCTCCCGCCGCTGGCGCGGGATGAGGTACCCCTGCGCGATGCGGACTTTCTCCATCTCGGTGTAGCCGGAGAGTTCCAGAATCTCCATCCGGTCCCGCAGCGGCGCCGGGATGGGGTCCAGCAGGTTGGCCGTGGCAATGAACATCACTTTGGAGAGGTCAAAGGGCACGTCCAGGTAGTGGTCGCGGAACTCCCGGTTCTGCTCGGGGTCCAGCACTTCCAGCAGGGCCGCTGCCGGGTCGCCCCGGAAGTCCATCCCGATTTTGTCCACCTCGTCCAGCATGAAAACGGGGTTCTTGGTGCCGACCCGCCGCAGGGCCTGGATAATGCGGCCAGGGAGCGCGCCGATGTAGGTACGGCGGTGGCCGCGAATCTCGGCCTCGTCCCGCATACCGCCCAGGGACTGGCGGACGAATTTGCGCCCCAGCGCGCGGGCGATGGATTGCCCCAGACTGGTCTTGCCCGTTCCCGGTGGCCCGACGAAGCAGAGGATGACGCCCTCCCGCTCTTTGCGAATCTGGTCCGTCGGCTCTTCCTCCTCCAGACCGGCCTTTCTGCGCTCTTCCTTGAGTTTGCGGACGGCCAGGTATTCCAGGATACGCTCTTTGATCTCCTCCAGGTCGTAGTGGTCCTCGTCCAGCACCTGGCGGGCGTGAGCGATATCCAGGTTGTCCTCCGTCTCCACGTTCCAGGGGAGGCTGGTCAGCCAGTCCAGGTAGGTACGGATGACGCCGTACTCAGCGGCGGCGGTGGGAAGTTTGCTGAGTCGGTCCAGTTCCCGCCGGGCCTCCTTCTCCGCCTCTTCGGGCATGCCGGCCTCTTCTATCTTGCGGCGGAATTCCTCCACCTCCATCTGCTGTTCGCTGGCCTCGCCCAGTTCCCGCTGGATGGCCTTCAGTTGCTCCCTCAGGAAGTACTCTCGCTGGGCCTTCTCCACTTCGGACTGGGCCTGGCTCTGAATCTTGCGCCCCAGTTCCACGACCTCCAGTTCTTTGGTCAGCAGGGCCAGCAGGAAGTGAAGTTTCTCGCGGGTGGAGTCCAGTTCCAGCAGCCGCTGGGCGTCCTCCAGGTTCATGCGGATGTGGGTGGCGATGGCGTAGGCCAGTTGCAGCGGGTTTTCGGCATTGATGGCCATCAGCATCAGTTCTTCCGGCACGGCGGGCAGGAGTTCCGCCAGGCGACGGAAGGTATCCACTATCGTCCGCTGGAGGGCTTCAATCTCTATACCTTCCTCTATCTGTTCGGGAATCTCGCGCACCCGGGCGATGAGGTACGGTTCGGTGGCGACGAATTCTTCTATGCGGACGCGCCGCAGGCCCTGCATGATGAGGGTGATGGTCTCATCGGGGGCCTTGAAGAGGCGATGGACAATAGCAATTGTGCCGACCCGATATACATCGTCGGGGCCGGGTTCGGGCAATTCGGGGTCTTTGGCAGCGACCAGACCGATGACCCGTTTGCCCACCACGGCGTCATCCACCAGCCGGATGGAGCGGGGCTGGCCCACGCGGATGGGGACGGCGGTCATTGGATAGACCACCAGGCCGCGCAGGGGGAGGATGGCGACCTCCTCCGGAATGGAAGGGGCATCCGGCCGGCCTGGGCCGCCCGGTTCCTCCCGGCCCGGCCGGGGAATAGCGGGTATGTTGAGTGAACGGAAGATGTCTTCCAGAGATCCCATTGTTATCCTGACTCCTCACGGTTTCCCGGTATCACTAAGTTCCACCAGGAATACGAACATTCGTGGCACGGACCCGACAGGCGGGGGGCCGGGGAACAAACACCCGGAGAAAACCATTCTCGTAAGTGGCCTCCACGCAATCAGGGTCCACGATCCAGGGCAGATACACCTCCACATGGAATTCGCCGTAGCCAATTTCCATCTGGTAATACGTCTGTTTGGGCTCCGGGTCCTGGCGAATGCCCTCAATGATCAGGCGGCGCTCGTCCAGGGTGATGGAGAAATCTTCAGCGGCCATTCCGGCGATTTCCAGCCGCACCACGACGCCGTTTTCGTTCTCGTAGACGTCGGTAGGGGGTTGCCAGGGCCGCGCCGGGCGCGGAGCCGTCCACCCCACCGCCCGCCAGACCTCCGTTCGGGTTTGCAGCCAGTCCGGAGCACCGGTTCTGCTTTTCACGACCATTTCTGACTACTCCGACGGGATAAGCAGATTGCAGATTGTTATCGTACCCGGTTTATGTTGGTTTTGCGAAAGAAAAGCGTTAGATTTGTGATAGAAAGTGTCGCTGGACGGGAATTATTTTACCACATTGGGGGGAAATTTCAACATGTCTCCGCATTTGTGGGCCTTTTCCGCCACAATCGGCCCAGTTTTCGGTACTTCACGGCCTCGTAGTACGCCATCAGCAGGCTCAGCCGCAGGCCGTGCCAGCCGTCCCGGAAGCCCTTCAGAGTGACGAACCGCCACCAGAAGTGGCGCACGGCCTGAGAGTACGGCGTGTAGAGGTGAGGACGGACACCCTCTCCGAAGAGGACGGCCGCGTCGTAGTCGGCATACCGTCTCTGGCGGGCGATGAAATCCGCCAGGTCATCGTAGTTGTAGTGGATGAGAGGGTTCTGCAGGTAGCCCGTGGGGCCATCCACGACAGCAATTTCATGAACGGCGCGCTCCCAGTGAGCATAGCCCCGCCGCACCAGACGGAGTTGATAATCGGGATACCAGCCGGCCCCCCAGGTCAGCCGCCCGAAGATGTAGTTGTGACGGGGCACCCACCAGCCCACCTCCCGCCTCTCCGCTGCCAGGATGGACTGGACTTCTGCCGCCAGTTCCAGAGTCACCCGCTCATCGGCGTCCACGAAGAAAATCCAATCGGCCTCCACCCACTCCAGAGCGACATTCCGCTGGCGGGCGTAGTTCTCAAAGGGGTGCTGGAGGACCTCCGCGCCCGTCTCCTGCGCCAGAGCGACCGTCCGGTCGGTGCTGAAAGAGTCCAGCACCACCCTCCGGTCTGCCCAGGCCAGACCGGAGAGGCAGTCCACGATATTTTCCTCTTCGTTATAAGTCAGCACGACGGCAGCCAGGGTCATCATCTGCCTCATTTTTCACTTTTCACGTTTCACTTTTCACGTATTGCGCATTCCGTATCGTGTGCGCCGCCTGCAATACCTCATCCAGCATCTGCGGGGTCAGGCGGCCGGTCTGGGTGTTCTGGCGGCTGGGGTGGTAGGAGACGATGAGCGTCGGGAGCGGGGGCGGGAAGGGGACGACGGCTCCGTGGCGGAAAGGGATGAGCGGGACGTCCACCCCCTGCCGCCGGAGCAGCCACCGGTATCCCTCCAGCGCAATCTGCCCCAGAGCCAGCACGACCCGGACGTTGGGCAACAGGGCCATCTCCCGGGCCAGGAAGGGGAGACAGTTCTCTATCTCCTGGCGGGAAGGGCGATTTTCGGGCGGCGCGCAGCGGACGACCGCCGTCTCAAAGACGCCGCGCAGTTCCAGGCCGTCGTCCCGGTGTTCGGACGTGGGCTGGCTGGCCAGGCCGGCCCGGTGGAGGGCAGCGGTCAGGGTGGCGCCGGAGCCGTCGCCGGTGAACATGCGACCGGTGCGGTTGGCCCCGTGCGCCGCCGGAGCCAGCCCGACGACCAGCAGCCAGGCCTGCGGGTCGCCGAAGCCCGGCAGTGGACGGCCCCAGTACTCCCAGTCCCGGTACGCCCGCTTGCGCGTGCGGGCGACCTCTTCCCGGTAGGCCACCAGCCGGGGGCAGGCCCGGCAGTTCACAATGTCATGCTGAAGGGCGTCCCAGGTGTTCATACATTTCTCCGAAACGGCACTCCGCTTCGCTGTGTGTCTTATACCGATTGCGTTTGTTTCGGCCAGCGCCCATCGCCCGGACGTAAACGTCCGGGCTCATCATACAAAGCCCTTCGGGCTATTTTTAGCCCCCGAAGGGGGCTTTGCCAATTGAGCCCGACGGTTTACCGTCGGGCAAAGTGGCCATAACAAACACAGTTGGTATTACTACGAGCGGCGCTGCCATGCGCGCAGAACCTGCCGGATGGCCTCCCGCCATTCGGGGGTGGCGCCCCGCATCCGCCGCCGCATCCCGGCGCGGACCAGACTCCGGGCCAGGCGGCGGGTGACGGGTCCGTGGTGGCGGGCATAGAGCCGTGCCCGGCTGGTCCAGAGGTGCACAAAGGAGGAGACGGGAACCTGGCCTGTAGAGCGTCCGGCGTGATGGACCACCTGCGCTGCCGGGACGCAGAGCGCCCGCCAGCCAGCCCGCCGCATCCGCCAGCACCAGTCTATCTCCTCGCAGTAGATGCGGTACTCCTCATCCAGCAACCCCACCTGCTCCACCGTCTCCCTGCGGACCATCATTGCCGCCCCCAGTGGATGGTCCACATAGAAGGGGGCATCCCCGCCATAAAGTTGGCGCGGGTAGCGGCCGTTCAGTCGGGTCTCATAGAGGCGAGGAGGGAGCGGAAAGAGATCAAAGACCAGTTGGACCAGTCCCGGAAAGCGGAAGGCGGAGTGCTGGAGGGCGCCGTCCGGGTAGAGGAGTTTGGCGCCGGCCACCCCGACGCGGGGATAGGCCTCCATCGCGGCGATGAGGGCCGCCGTCGCGCCGGGGAGGACCTCGGTGTCGGGGTTCAGGAGCCAGAAGTAGCGGGGCGGGGATGCTTCCAGCGCGGCACGCAGGGCCTGGTTGTTGGCGGCGGCGAAGCCGGGGTTATCCCGCCGGGCGATGAGGCGGACGGCGGGGAAGTTCCGCGCGACCGCCTCCGGCGTGCCGTCGGTGGAACCGTTATCCACCACCCAGATGTCGGCGGTCAGGCCGGCCTGCTCCAGGTCGGCCTGGAGGGAGCGCAGACACGCCGTCAGCAGGTCGCGGACGTTCCAACTGACGATGATGACGGCAAGCAGGGAATCGGTGGGCATAGGTGTCACTTATATTACACGATTCCCTGCGTTGCGCAAGGAGGGCTACCAGGCTCTCATCACAACCGGCAGGTAGACGGAGAACCCGTTCACAATCGTCGTCGCAGAGACAACCAGAGAAGGGGAGACGCCATCCGTGATGGTGGCCGTATTGACGATGGCCTGTGGGCCGGTAGCGGTCACGGTGACCCCGAAGGTGATGGTCAACTGCGCGCTGGCGCTCAACACCCCGCTCCACTCTATGCGATCGGCCCCCGAATTGTACGACGCTCCGCCGGTGACGCTCCCCGGCCTGTAGACCGTGCCAGTCGGGATGGGGTCGCGCAGATAGAGGGTGGTGCCGGCCCCCAGCAGGCGCAGGGTGTAGGTGAGCGTATCCCCGGCGCGGGCAGTGGGCCGGCTGACCCGCTTCTCCGCCCCGGGCACGGGGTCTCCCCATACCACCGTCAGCGTGGGCTTCCCCTCTGGTAGCCAATCACTGCTGGCGTCAGAAGAGACGTAATACTTGCTGCTGTCAAAGTTCGTGTCCGATGTGTAGAGGGCGACGTTCAGCGGCCGGCCCACCGCGTATGCCTCGGCCACCGCCTGCGTCGCGTCCCAGGTATAGGGGATGCCGGGGAAATCAGGGCCATCGCCGGGCCTGCGCGGGTAGACCCAGGTGGCGCTCGGGTTCTCCTTCGCCATCGGCGCGTTGTTCCAGATGATGGTGTGCTCGCCCCAGTCCTCGGCGATGGTGAAGAGGTGGGTGTAGGACGGCGGGGATTGGGAGGGGACATAACCGGCATTGCCCCAGAGGTGCAGGGTCAGGGTGGCCGAGATGATGACTTTGCCCGGCGGGATGCCATCCAGCCCGAAGCGCAGGTAGGACTTGCTCCAGCAAGGAAAGTCGCCGATCAGGGACTGGCTGGCGACGAAGAGGCCATCGTCGCCGTGGTTGACGTCGCCGCCGCCCAGGTAGCCGCCGTCACAGTTGCCGCCGCCGCCCACGTAGGCATCGGCGACCGTGCCGCCCAGGTCGCGCCGCACGACGGTTGTGCCGGTGGCGACGGCCGGCCGGGGGATGTAGCGGGGCGGGTTGAAGGCGAGTTCGCCCCACGTACTGGGGTTGTTGGCCGAAAAGGTCTCCGGCCAGGTCATCGGCGGGCTGACCAGCCCCGCTGGCTCCGGTGCGTCCCGGTCGTAGAGGTACACCCCCAGTCCCCAAACGGTGCCAGAAGTGGGCGGGCCCGCCAGGCCCAGGGTGGAGAAGGGGAGGGTAATCACTGTTGACCAGCCCGCATCGCAGTCGGTAGGCACGATAGGGCAATTCCCGTTGTTATTGGGGCCGGTGTTGTACCACCCGTAACCTACGCTTTCCGTCCACACTCCTGACCAGTTTTCGTTCCATCCGCTCCCCGTTCCCCGGCCGTCCCGATGATAAGCGGCCTTGTTCTCCCCCGGCCAAGAGTGGCGCCAGCCATTGACGAAGAATTAATCGTCCGATTGGGGGGCCGTCGCGCGGTCTCCGGCGGTATCCAGATAGATGGCGACGCCGTCGTAGAGGCGGGGGTCTTTATCCTCGGAGGGCATTTGCCAGAGGTTGTAGTCTATCACCGTCACAAAGATGCGCAGGTACTGGCCCGTGTAGCCCACGCGCACGTCCACGTAGTTGTACAGGTTGTGGCCGGTTTCGTGCCCGAACCAGAAGATGGACGCGGTGTTGTCGTCCACCTGGCTGCCCGCCGAAGGCCAGACGTTGACGCGGCGGTTTGGAGTTGCGGCAACAGTTGTGGAGGATGGGGGGGGGTGGGAAGAGGGCCGTTGCCTGAGAGCATCAGCAACACCGCCAGCCCACAGATACTTCTCCAAACAGTTTGAATGGTCATTGGATGTCTCCTGGGAGAGATCTCTCCCTAACAACAATTGCAAACTCAGGCCCTGCTGGGGAAGGAGCACAGAGAAAAATTCCGGTTCACTTTGTGCTGCTTTGAAAATAGACGCTCTGCCTCACCCTTCCCCCCAGTCCCCTCCCCTCAACTTTGGCTTTTTGCCGGTGGCCCTCTGCATGGGCCCCTGGCTGCCCCCGCAGCCCTAAAAAGAAGATTATTTTTCATTGCGGCGGCGAAGCCGCCGCAATGAAAAATATTTTCTTTTTGTTCTCCTGGCCTTGCCGGAGGCAGGTTTTGAAGATTTTCCCGCCACCGCTCTGAAAAAGGCCAAACTTCAGGGGAGGGGGGAGATCATGGGGGTTTGGGGGCGGCGGCAAAGCCGCCGCCCCCAAACCCCCTTTTCGGAAGGGCAGGTAGTTACCCCTGCAGGCCGATTTGAGCCCCGGAGGGGCTTCGCAAAATCCGCCCGACGCTTCAGCGTCGGGCGAAAGCCGGCCCTCAAATTTTCATTCATCGGAGTGCAGGGCAATAGCCCTGGCATAGCAGCTGCAGTGAAGCACAGACCTTATCAGGGCCTTCCAGTCATCTTTGCCTCAGAATCACCGGCAGAAACAATGAGTAACCGTGTTGAGTCGTGAATGTCCCATCTCCCGAGCAACTGCGCCCGCCGGCACTGGTGGAGCAGACCCGGAAGTGGTACAGGGTGTCGGGCCGCAGGCCGGTGACGGCGACGCGATGTTCGGTGACCGCGCCGCTCTGGGTGACGCGGGATGAGTAGGAGACCGTCGGGCCGTACTCCACCTCGCTGGAGGCCGGTTCATCGGTCCGCCAAGAGATGGTCGCGCTGTAAAAGGTCACATCCACAACCTGAACGTCGGTGATAACCGGCGGCGTCGTGTCCTCTACGCCGGGTGCCTCTATGGTGGCGATCAGTTTCTGGAGGTAGTAGAGGTCCCCCAGCCCCCACGGGCGGTCCAGGTATCTGCGCAGGGTGGACCGCCCGGCCCCTTCCACGTACGCCTTTGCCAGAAAGACCGACCAGGCCAGGTCCGGCCCGTGGAAACTGGACTCCCCGATTTCGGCCTGTAGCCCCAGGCGGGTGATGTACCACAGAAAGACGCCGTCGCTGTCGGTGAGGTCGTTGAGGTAGGCCGTGGCGGTGATCCGGTTGGTGTCCGAGATGTAGCGGCCCACTTCGGGGACCAGGCCGAAGAAAACGGGCGCGCGCCAGCCCGTCCGCTGGTCCCGGGGGTCGAGGTAGCGGGCATTGGCGGTGGTCAGGAACTGCCCGAAGTTCAGGCCGCGCGTCATCGCCTGGACGGCGGCCTGCTCCCCCTCGGCGGCGTCGGCGGTGCGGCCCAGTTGCCGGGCGATGCGCGCGTAGCCGATGGCGCCGCTGATGGCGGCGTAGGAGTCTATGCTCCCCTTCTTGCGGTCAAAGAGCGCGTCTATCTGCGTCCAGCGGTTCTGGACGTAGGTCCAGTCGCCGGTGTAGCGGGCGTAGGCCCAGAGGGCGTAGAGGGTGGAGAGGGGCGGCTCCGGCGGCGGCCAGCAGTTGGGGCGGAAGGTGACGGGGTAACTCTCCCGCGGCACCCCGTTCGTCAGCCATTCCGGAGGCCAGGGCAGGGCCTGGAGGGGCGGGTAGCGGTTCATCTCGGCAGCCAGGTAGGAGCGCACGCGGCTCTGCAGGTCGGACGAGAGGTAGGGGTAGGCGATGCTCAGCGTGTAGACCAGTTCGCCGGGATCAAACCAGTAGATGTTGCCCGGCTGGCAGGCAGCCAGGTCTGGAGGATAGAGAGAATCGCCGGGGAAGAGCATGTTGGTGGTGAAGCCCCGCTCCAGGAAGTAGGGCAGGAGATGGGCGTTGGCATCCACGATGCGGCGCACCTCGTTGTTCAGCCGCTGCACCAGGTCGGCGGGGGGATTGCTGACGGGCCGCACCGGCTCGGTCCAGACATAGGTGGTGAGGGAGGCGGTGGCCCTCACCCCCACCCCCGTACCCCCTCCCCCTCTCCCGTTTGCGGGAGAGGGGAAGGAGGGCAGGGAGGAGGGGGTGAGGGTCTGGGCCCCCGTCGCCGGCCCGATAGAGGCCAGGCCGCCGTCCACCACCCGCCAGAAGAGCCGCCCCGAGGCAATCACCAGCGGGCGATGGGTGAAACCCTCGCCCACCTGCGGGCCGGGGAAAGGCCAGGGGACAGTGAAGAAGGGCATCGGCCCGGAGCGAATGGGGCATTGTCCGTCCGGCGGTGGGCAGGCGTACCAGTTATCGGCGACGTTGGCGATGGGAATCAACCCGCCGGTCTGGAGGTTCAACGCTCCCAGTCGCTCCCAATTGTCCACGAAGAGAAGGTTCCCGCCGATGGAAATCATGGAAGGCTCGTCGGAGGTGTAGCGCATCTGGTAGGTGAAACGCTGGGTCGCCGTCAGTCCGGTGATGTTCAGTGTGGCGATATCCATCCGCCCCAGTTCGGCGTCGTAGCGGGTGGTCACGTGGCTGGAGTCACCGTCGGTCTGGATGCCATGCCGGGCACGGTAGACCAGGTAGACGGTGCCATCTTTCACCACGGGCGGGGCAGGGGCGTCGCCGTCGCCGTAGGTGTAGAGGACAGGCGCCGGGCCGCGCAGTGCGCCGCTGGTGGCGTCCAGCGCGAAGAAGGTCTGCCGGTCGGGATTCGCGGTCAGGTGGGCCACGATGCGCGGGCGGACGGCGGCCCAGTCGGCGGCCCAATCCGGGTTCACGGGCCCGGCCTGGTCCATCACGTCGTCTCCCTCTTTGAGCAGGAAGTGGAAATTGCGCAGGGGCTGGGAGCGGTAGATGACGGTATTTCCGACGACGACGGGCCACCGTTCAGCCAGCGATTGCCCCTGCAGGCGGGTGCGCCAGCGCAGTTGCCCGTCGGAGGTACGCAGCGCGTAGGCGTAGAGGTTCTCCGCGCCGAAGTAGACGGTCTGCCCGTCGGCGCTGAGGGCGGCGGAGGTGAGGATGGGCGCGCCCGCGTTGTAGGTCCAGCGCAACTGGCCGGTGGCGGCGTCCAGAGCGTAGAAGATGCCGTCGGTGGAGCCGATGTAGACGACGCCGTTATCCACCACCGGCGCGGCGGCGATGCCCCCGCCGGTCAGGAAAGACCAGACGGGGTCGCCGGTGGCGGCGTCCAGCGCGTGGACGCGGCCGTCGTAGGCCCCGAAGTAGACCCGTCCGTTGTAGACGGCGGCGGTGTCCCGGATGGGCGCGCCGACGTCGCGCGACCAGAGGATGGTGGGCGGGCCGCCCCCGGCGTCCTGGTCGGCGTCCAGCGCGTACATCGTGCCGTTCAGGGAGCCGATAAAGAGGCGGTGGTCGGCGACGACGGGCTGGGTGCGGCTGGCGAAGGGCACCTGGTTCCAGCGCCAGTAGTAGCGGTAGGGGGGATTGACCTGCTGGGGGCTGGTGCCGGTGTGCTGGGGGTCGCGCTGGAGTTGGGGCCAGTCGGCGGCGGGGATGGTGAGAGAAGGGGAGATGGACACAGATTCCTGATGCTCGCTGGCGACCTGCGTTTCGGGAAACACGGCAGGAGGGGAAAGCCCCTGGCCTGCCATGCCGGAAGGGGTCAGAACACACAGCAGGGCTACCAGGCCCAGCAGGAAAGGCGTCATCGTTGATGCTTTCATGTCAGTGTAATCTTTACGTAGTCAATGAGGTCGTACCCGCTTCCCCAGGGGTCCCCGGACTCGTAAACGCCCAGGCCAGCAGCGGCGGCCAGGCGCAGATAATCGGTCGCCTCGTCCCATGTGTACGGACGTCTCTCGGCAGCCAGCAGGTCGTACATCACGCAGTCGGCGGCCACCGGGTCGCGGGCGAAGAAGAGACTGTTGGGGAACTGGTTGCCGAAGGTGGTCCAGCGGGTCGGCACGCTGTTGGTGTTATCCCGGCTGGCAAAGAGACCGTCCCCCAGCACCAGCACCGTCTTGTTGCGGATATACGGAGTCAGGTAAATATCTACCATTGGGTAACTAAAGGGGGAAGAAAGAAAGGGCACGCCCAGGCGAGATGGATAGTGCATTGAAGCGTACAATAGCATACCAACACGGATATTCAAAGAAATTTTTGGGTGTTTTTGACTTCATATTTACCAATGGAGTGTAAAAATAAAATATCCAACCTCTTACAAGAAAGGAGGGTATTCAAATGAACGGCAAAAAGTTCCTGGCAGTGGTGGTCGTTATCCTGGCCCTGGCACTGGGGGTGGCAGGAAACGCCAGCGCGATCACCAACGGGCAACCGGATGCGGGCAGGCATCCATATGTAGGCCTGCTCGTGTTTGATGACGCCCCTGGTCATCCCGCCTGGCGCTGCAGCGGGTCGCTGATTGCGCCGAACGTCGTCCTCACCGCCGGGCACTGCACGAGCGGCGCGGTTGCGGCGCGCGTCTGGTTCTATGAAGACGTGACCTATAACTCTGTCCCATACCCGCTGTACCCATATGGCGGGCCGGGCAGTGGGGCGATTGAGGGCACGCCCTATACCAACCCCGACTTCTGCCACTATTGCTAACTCGTGCTGCGAATTCGATCGGGGTTGACAAGATCGCGGGATTCGTCTATCCATAAGACCTGCCAGATTACTAACG
>ERZ511473.300-NODE-300-length-95337-cov-7.284925_pt1 | contig 95337 bp, 89 predicted proteins | sample MGYA00374947_ERZ511473 | MGnify/ENA primary metagenome ERZ511473 (study PRJEB26303, sample SAMN06343854) | sediment metagenome | isolation source: hot spring sediment | place: Canada: British Columbia | collected 2012-09-26 ... | reverse complement strand
CTGGGCCCGCCCCCTCCTGCGCCTCCTGGTGGCCCTGCGCCGCCTGCGGGGCAGCCGCCTGGACCCCTTCGGCCGCATGGAGGTGCGACGCCAGGAGCGGGCCCTTATAGGCTGGTACGAGTCCCTCCTGGACGAGCTCCTGGCTGGCCTGCGGACGGACAATCACGCCCTGGCGGTGGAGCTGGCCAGCTCCCCCGACCGCATCCGCGGCTACGAGTCCCTGAAGCTGCGGCGCATCCAGGAGACCAAGGAGTCGGTGGCTGCCAAGCTGGCCGAGTTCCGCGGCGCTGCCGCCCCGGAGGCCAGGACCTGAGGGCCCACCGTCAGGGGAGAGGGCGGCCCGCCCCTCCCTCCCGCCGGGACGGCCGGGTGGGCCGCCCGGACGGCTGCCTCTTCAGCGTCTCTTGAAGTGGGGGATGACCTCCCGGGCGAAGAGCTCCATGGCCTTGCGCGTCTTGGCCGGGTCCATGCCACCCCACTCCAGGCTCACCATCAGATGATCGAACTCCGTCTCCCGCTGGAAGCGCTCGATCTCCTTGATGACGGTGTCCGGAGAGCCCAGGAGGAGCCGCTCCGGTATGAGGCCCCTCCCCTCGTTCTGGAAGACCGGGTGGTCGGGGTCGTAGACAGCGCCCCAGCGCCCCGTCTGGGGGTCTTGCGCCCAGAGGCCGCCGTAGGGGAGATAGGCCTTCTTGAAGTGGGCCACGATGTACGGCCCGGCCTCCTCCCAGGCCCTCTCGTCGCTCTCGGCAATGTAGCCGTAGCGCATGAGGGGCATGGGGAGGCTGTCCAGGGAGTGGCCGCTGGCCTGCATCTGCTCCTTCCAGAGCTCACGCGCCCGCTTGGCCAGGGGGAAGGCCACCGGGCCGATGAGGAGGGGGAGGCCCAGCCTGGCCGCCCGCAGCACCGCCGGCCGGCTGGTGGCACCTACCCAGATGGGAGGATGGGGCTGCTGGACAGGCCTGGGCATAACCCTGGCGCCGATGGTGCGGAAGCGTCGCCCCTCGAAGGTCACCGATTCCTCGGTCCAGCAGCGGCGCAGGAGCTCCACCGCCTCCTCGAACCGCGATGGCCGGTGGCTCATGGGCACGCCCAGGCCATCGTACTCGTACTGGCGGTAGCCCATGCCCACGCCCAGGACGAAGCGGCCGCGGGAGATGTTGTCCACCACCGCCACGTCCTCGGCCAGCTTCACCGGCTCGTAGAGGGGGAGGAGGAGCACCCCGGTGCCGAGGAGGATGCGCTCTGTGCGGGCCGCCGCCGCTGCTGCCACCACCACCGGGGAGGGACACTCTGAGTCCTCGGAGAAGTGGTGCTCTATGAAGAAGCAGGAGTCATAGCCCAGCTCCTCGGCGTATTCGGCCACGTGGGCGATGTTGGCGTAGTTCTCCACTGCCGGCCGGCCGTACTCGGGAGGGGCCCTGAGTCCCCAGAAAAGACCGAACTTGAGGGACATGACCAGCCTCCTGTCGAAAGACTCAACTCTGGATAACACCGCGCCGGCGCCCCTGTCAAGGGACGGCTGTCGGGATTCTGGTCGGGCCGCCTCTGCTAAAATAAGGCCACCATCGCCCAGCGCAGAGGGGAGGGCTGTCATGGTCACGCTGCTGTACGAAGATCGCACCTACGAGGCGCCGGACGCCCAGCCGGCGGGGGACGAGCTGTGGCTCCCCCTGCCGGAGCTGGCCTCCGCCACCGGCTGGGAGCTGAAGCCGGAGGGCGTCTGTCGCGGCGAGCTCTGCGTTCCCCTGCCCCAGGGACGGGAGGGGGAGTTCCTGCGGGGAGACCAGTTCAACCTGGCGGCCCTCGCCCGTCTCCTGGGCCAGCCCGTGGCGCGGGACGAGGCCGGCAGCGTCTGGTGCTTCGGCGAGGCGACAGACGCCCTGCGTGGCCGCCTGGAGTCCCTCATAGCCCCGGACTTCACCCTGCCCGACCTGGAGGGCCGGTCCCACTCCCTCTCCCATTACCGGGGCCGCAAGGTGCTCCTCTTTACCTGGGCCTCCTGGTGAGGCTGCCGCTTCGACCTGCCCGGGTGGCAGGCCGTCTACGAGGACAGCAAGGACAAGGGTCTGGTGGTACTGGCCGTGGCCCTGGACAGCGGCGGCCCGGAGGCCGTCCGTCCCTGGGTAGAGCGGGCCAGCCCTTCCTACCCCTGCCTCATCGACACCGAACACCTGGTGGCCCGGCTCTACGGCATCGTCAACGTCCCCACGGCCGTATGGATCGACGAGACGGGGCGCATCGTCCGTCCCCCGGAGCCGGCCGGCGCCAGCGATACCTTTCGTCGGATGGACCGGGCCACCGGCCGCCTCCCGGAGGACGCCGCCGAGGAGCGAAGGCTCCGCCGCCAGATATACATGGATGCGGTGCGCGACTGGGCAGCCAGGGGCGAGGCCTCCGTCCACGTCCTCCCTCCCGATGAGGTGCGGCGCCGTCTGGCCGGCCCCGGTCGGGAGCAGTCCCAGGCAGCCGCCCACTTCCGCCTGGGCCTCCACCTCTATCGCCAGGGCCGGCGGGAGGAGGGGCTGCGCCACCTGTGGGAGGCGGCCCGTCTCCACCCGGAGAGCTGGGCCTACAAGCGCCAGGCCTGGGAGCTGGAGGAGCCCGGCAAGGCGACCGGACCGGAGTTCTGGTCCGCCGTGGAGGCCCTGGGCGACCGCCCCTACTACCCTCCCATCCAGATGGTGGGGATGCCGCCCTACGAGAGGTGAGAGATGACGGAGCGAGGCAAGCGCCCCCTGGAGCCGGCCCACTTCCCCTATCTGGACTACCGCCGCTACACCTTCTCCCTGGGGCTGGAGACGCCAGCCGGCGTCTGGCTCTCCGGGCACGCCGCTTCCCGCTACTCGCCCGAGGAGGGGACGGTGGTGGCCCGGGGAGACCTGCTGGAGCAGGCCCGCACCGCCTATGAGAAGATAGCCCTCCTGCTGAAGGAGGCCGGGCTGACGCTGAAGCAGGTGGTCCGCTCCGTGGACTATGTCACCCCCGAGGGCCTGCGGGAGTACGAGGGGCTGGCCGCCCTGCGGCGCCAGCTCTTCGGTCCCCGGCCGCCTGCCACCACCACAGTGGTGGTGCGACAGCTCCTGCGCCCCACTGCCCTCATTGAGGTGGAAGCAATAGCCTCCCCCGGCCCCGACGCCGCCGCCCCGGGCGAGGTGGACGGCCTGCACCGCGCTCAGGCCCGCCGTCTGGGCGACCTGCTGTTCATCGCTGGCCAGCTTCCCTTTCGCCCCGGCACGCGAGAGGTGGCCCACCCGGGCGACATCGTGGCCCAGGCGGAGCAGATATACGAGAATGCCGGCCGCCTGCTGGCGGCGGCGGGCCTGGGCTGGGAGAGCGTGGTCAAGACGGTTGAGTACCTGACGCCAGCCGGCCTCCCCCGCTACCGGGAGACGGCGGCGGTGCGGCGCCGCTACCTGGCTCCCCGCTACCCGGCCGCCACCGGCATCGTCATGCCCCGCCTGGAGCACCAGGACGCCCTCCTGCAGGTAGAGTTCATCGCCAGCTACGGCCCCAAGGAGGTGGTAGACCCCGGCTGGCCCCACTACCAGCGCCTCACCTTCTCCCCCGGCGTGCGGACGGGGCGTCTCCTCTTCGTCTCCGGCATGTGGGCGGCCGACCCCCTGACCGGCGAGGTCCAGCACCCGGGCGATGTGGCCGGCCAGGCCGGCTATGTCTATCAGTCCCTCATCGGCCCCGTCCTGCGGGCGGCCGGCGTGGGCCTGGAGGCGCTCCTGCGCACGGTGGAATACGTGGCCCCGGCCGCCCTTCCCGGCTACGCCGCCACGGCGGAGGTGCGCCGTCAGCTCCTGCCGCCCCCCTTCCCGGCCGCCACTGGCGTGGTCTGCGAGTCCCTCCTGCGCCCCGACGTCCTCATCGAGGTGGACGCGGTGGCCCTTCTGCCATGACCGCGGGACCACGTCTCCTCACCGATGAGCTGCGGGCCTGGGTGGGGCGGGAGGCGGCCTACACCGCCCCCGAGGAGCTGGGGCGGGCCAGCATCCGCTACTACGCCCTGGCCCTGGGCGACGAGAACCCCCTCTACCGGGACGAGGAGTTCGCCAGGGGCAGCCGCTTCGGCGGCATCGTGGCGCCGCCCACCCTCATCTGTGAGACGAACCAGCTCTACCCGGCGCGGGCCGCGGGCCAGGGCTACATCGGCCACCTGTGGGAGCTGCCTCTACCCATCCCCTGTCGCCTCCTGCGCGGCGGCAACCAGTACGAGTTCCTCCAGCCCGTCCGCCCCGACGACCGCCTCAGCGTGACCTGGCGCCTTGTGGAGCTGCGAGAGCAGCCCACCCGCTCCCGGGGGCTGGTGCTCCTGGTGGTATCGGAGGCCCGTTACCACAACCAGCGGCGGGAGCCGCTGGCCGTCAACCGGGAGACCGTCATCTACCAGCCCGTGGAGCCGGTACCGGTGGAGGCCCCGGCGGCCGGCGAGCGGGAGGAGGAAGCGACGACGGCCGGGGGAGAGGAGCTGCCGCCCTTGGAAGTCGCCATCACCCTTCCCGTGCTGGTGGCCTACGCCGGCGCCACCTGGGACTGGCACCCCTATCACTACGACCAGCAGTTGGCCCGCGAGGCCGGCCTCCCCGGGCCCTTCGTGGACGGCCAGATGTGGGGCGGTCTGCTGGCCCGCTTGGTGCTGGCCTGGGCCGGCCGGGACGCCTGGCTGCGGCGCCTCTGGCTGCGCTATCGCTCCCTCCTATTCTGCGGCGAGATGGCCCGCTGCCGCGGCTGGGTCGCCGCCCGGGAAGAGAGGAAGGGATGCACCCTCATCCGTTGCTCCCTGCGGGTGGAGGCCGGGGACGGCCGGGTGGTGGTGGACGGCGCTGGCGCCGAGGTAGAACTCCCGCGCTAGTGCCTATAGGAACAAATCCCCCCGGTAGGCTAGAATAGTATGGTCGATATTATGGCCGCCCCGGCGGCCATCCGAGGGAGCGCACCGTGAACACCGTCGCAGAGGACCGTAAGCCAGGCTCGCCCCTGGAGGGGCCGCCCGTGGTCCCCGCCTTCGTCAAGGCCCTGGACGAGATGGTAGCGGTGGCCCGGCAGGGCCACCGACCGGACAGCGAGTTCTTCAACCCCGACGATAGCTGGCTCATAGCCCGCATGCGCATCTTCCAGGATCTCCCCCCGGACGAGCAGGAGCGGCTCCTGGCCGAGTACCGGGAGATCCTGCAGGAGGCGGAGCGGGCGGCCGCCCAGGGCCAGGCGGCCAGACGGGCCGGCCCGGACGTGGTCTTCCGGCTGGACAGCGGCGGCCTTGCCTTCTTCAGCCAGTTGGGGGTAGCCCGGCGGCCCGACCTGACCCAGTACTTCGTCGATGGCTTCCTGCGCAACCGGGACGCCGTGGCTTTCAGTGAGGAGAACCAGCGCCTCTTCGCCGAGGTGATTCCCTACATCACCGCCCGCATGCGGGAGGCCTTCGCCCGGGGGGATTACATCGTCCAGACGGACCGCCAGATCTGCGATGCCCCCGGCCGCTCCTACCACGCCCGCCAGCTCCTCTTCGGCACTCGCTATCTGCAGATACCCTACATCTGGCGACAGCTCACCTTCGACCTGCCGCGGGAGGAGTGGCAGCGGGAGCCCCAGATCCTGGAGGTCTCCATACCCCACTGGCTGGAAGACCTGGACCTGCCCGAGGCGCTGAAGGAGCGGGTGCGGGAGGCGGGGCTGACACAGCTCGTCTTCAAGGCCCCCACCAAGGGGCTCTCCCTGCACCTGGGCTTCGACTACGTGGGCGAGCACAAGATGGGGCCCCTCTCCATCGCCATGTCGCTGGTGAAAGAGAGGAACGGCCTGGCCGTCCAGGCCGCCCTCAGCGTGGCCCGCATCACCACCATGGACGGCTCCATGAACCACACCGCCATGGTGACCATCGGCCCCTCTCTCCATGGCAAGAGCACCCTCACCATCATGATCGACCCCGAGCGCAGCGACCTGGCCGACCGCCTGGGCATCGTCCGCGGGCCGGACGAGGGCGTCTACCCCATGAACGACGACATCGTCCTCCTGCAGCCGCTACCCGAGGTGCTGGAGACGCGGCGGGGCGGCCGCCGCCTGCGCATCCCCTACGGCATCGACGGCACCGAGAACAACTTCTACGCCGTCCCCTCCGGCCTGACCCGCGAGGACGACCCCATAACCTACGACGTCCTGCGGGGCACCCCGGAGGAGCCCAATCCCCAGGAGACCCTGGAGAACGTGGTGGTGGACCCCAGGACCGGCGCCCCTAACTTCCAGATTAACCCCACCCGCAACATGCGCATGGTCCTCTCCCGCCCCCGCCTCATAGAAAGGAAGGGCGTCTCCCACCTGCTGGAGGTCATCACCGGCGGACGGCTGCGGGAGGCGGTGCACGTCCCCATGGGTGACATAGACCGCATCTTCTGGCAGGCGGTGATGCGGGAGAACACCGTCACCCCGCCCTTGCGACGCCTCCAGGTGGAGCAGTACGTGCGCGTCCTCATGTACGGCGAGGCGGTCCAGATGGGGGCCGCCGCCGGCGCCATCGGCAAGCCCTACGTGGAGTACTTCTCGGACCCCTTCATCATCGGCCTGGAGGACGAGAACGCCAACCTCCTCTACCACATCCTGCGGCGACTGGAACGGGGCGGCATCGCCCAGGAGTACTATGTCTTCAACACCGGCGGCCTGGGAGCCGAGAGCAACGAGGAGGCCAGCGGCCCCCGCTACCGCAAGATTCCCCGCGAGCTGACCCTCATGCTCCAGGAGGCGCTACTGCGGGGCGCCGTCAAGTTCGAGTACGACGAGGTGCTGGGCTCCGACATCGCCGTGGCCATCGTCGACCGTCAGGGGCGGGAGATCGTGGACCTGCGCTCGGAGTGGCTGCCGCGGGCCATCTACGGCGAGGAGGAGTACAAGGAGCGGGTCACCCAGTTGCGGCGCCGGCGTTTCTACGGTCGCGACGCCAGCGACAAGGCGGGCATCCTCCGCTACACCAAGGTGACGGACGCCATCATCGACATCACCGATATCCCCACCCCCACCAACGAGCGTGAGCTCTCCTGGCTCCTCTCCTTCTACTGGCACGTGGACATGGCTTACAACACCCTGCCGGAGCTGGCGGCCCACCGGGGAGAGGGGATGCGGCCTGCCCCCTATCTGCTGCGCACCCTGCAGCGCATCTACGATACGGCCCTGGCCCAGGGCCTGGAGCTGACGGCGGAGAGCCGCCGCGCCCTGGCCGTCCTGGGGCTGGACCCTCGCCGCTGAGGGCGCTAGACGGCCGGCCCCTCCGAGGGGGCCGAGGGGGAGGGTATCGCCCCCTCCTCCCTCAGGGCCCGCAGCTCCTCCTCCGAGTAGCCGGCCTCCCGCAACAGCTCCTCCGTGTGCTCCCCCAGGCGGGGCGCCGGGCCCAGGGCGCCGCTCTCCGCCCCGCTGAAACGGAAGGGCGGCCCGGGCACCAGCAGCGTGCCCTGGGTGGGATGCTCCACCCGGCGGAAGAAGCCCACCGCCGCCAGATGGGGGTCCTGGAAGAGGTCGTCGGTGCTGAGGACGGGCGCCGCCGGGATGTCGGCCTCCATGAGGAGGCGCAGCCACTCCTCGGTGGTCCTGGTCTGCAGGACCTCCTCCAGGACGTCGTAGACCAGGCGGGAGTTGGCGCTGCGGGCGCTGTAGCTGTTCATCCGGGGGTCCGTCAGCAGGTCGGGGCGGCCGGCCAGCCGGGCGAAGGCCTGCCAGTGCTTGTCCATGTAGATGATGGCGGCTATGTAGCCGTCCTTGGTGCGGAAGATGCGCCGCACCGTGGGGAGGACGCGCTGGTAGAGGGCGGGGCCCAGGGGCGGCTCGAAGAGGCGGCCCATGGCGTGGGCGGACAGGACGAAGCTGCTCAGCGCCTCGAACATGGGGACCTCTATCTCCTGCCCCTGCCCCGTGCGCTCCCGCTGCTGGAGGGCGGCCAGGATGGCCAGGGCTGCCAGGAGGCCGGCCACCTTATCGGCCACGCCGTCCCCCACGTATTGGGGACGCCCCTCCTCGTCCGCCTGGAGCATCGTCATGCCGGAGAGGGCCTGGATGGTGTCATCGTAGGCGGGGCGGTCGCGGTAGGGGCCGCCCTGTCCGTAGCCCCAGATGTTGCAGTAGACCAGGCGGGGATTGAGGGCGGAGAGCTCGTCATAGCCGAGGCGGAGCTGCTCTACCGCCCGCCGCCGCATGTTGTGGACGAAGACGTCGGCCCCGGGGACGAGGCGGAGGAGGGCCTCCCGGCCCTTGGGGTGCTTCAGGTCCAGTAGCAGACCTCGCTTTCCCCGGTTCAGATTGAGGAAGCCGCCGCTCATCCCCGCCTGACGGTAGGGCCAGGCGTTGCGGAAGGGGTCTCCCGCCGGCCCCTCTACCTTGATGACGTCCGCTCCCAGGTCTGCCAGTAGCTGGGTGCAGTAGGGGCCGGCCAGGACGCTCGTCAGGTCCAGCACCCGGACCCCCGCCAAGGGACCGTTCATCGCCAGCTTCCCCCTCTCTGGGCGGCCACTGGGCCCGGCCGCCTTCATGCTACTTTAGCATGGCGCAGGCGGCCGGGCTTGTGACCGGCGTATTTAATACACATTTAACGGAGGGGCCAGGGCTGACACTAGTCCGTGGAGAGAACGGCGTTTAAAATATTCACTAGAGAGGAGACAGGACGAGCGACAGGGAGGTGTTGTGAGGGCGGGCCGCTTACGGGCGCTTATACCCCAATAGCTCTGCCAGGGCGGGCCCTGACCTTTCACCTCTTGGCCTGGAGACAACGGGGCCGTCCGCCGGTAGTCGTGGCCCTCAGCCACAGCCACGGCGCTCACGTCTGACTCCATCTTGTGAGAAGCACAGGCAGGCAGGCCTGGCATCCTGGCGCCAGGCTGGCCAGTCACTATACCTTTCGGGGAGGTGAAGGCGATGCGGATAGCTGTGGTGGCACCTCTGATAGAGCCCGTACCGCCGCCGCTGTACGGGGGCACGGAGAGGGTCATCCACGTCCTGACGGAGGAGCTGGTGCGCAAGGGCCATGAGGTGACCCTCTTCGCCAGCGGGGACTCCCAGACCAGCGCCGAACTAGTGCCCTGCGCCCCTCGTGGGCTGCGGCTGGACAACATCAACGACAAAGAGGCCTGCATAGCCTATACTCTCATCGAGCTGGACCGCGTCTACCAGCGGGCAGCCGAGTTCGACATCATCCACAGCCACGTAGACTATCTGGCCTTCCCCTTCGCCCGGCTGAGCCCTACGCCCACCGTCAGCACCACTCACGGCCGGCTGGACCAGCCCCAGACCCGGCGCATCTACAGCGCCTTCCCGGAGCATCCCCTGGTCTCCATCAGCCAGGCCCAGCAGACCTGGTTGCCGGAGGCCAACTGGCTGGGCACCGTCCACAACGCCATCGATGTGGACAATTTCCACTTCCGGCCCGAGCACGGCGACTATCTGGTCTTCCTGGGGCGCATCAGCCCCGAGAAGCGCCCTGACCGCGCCATCGAGATCGCCCGGGAGGTGGGGATGCGGCTGGTCATCGCCGCCAAGGTGGACGCCGCCGATCGCGAATACTACGAGCACGCCATAGCCCCCTTGATACGGCAGTGCCCTCTGGTAGAATTTATCGGTGAGGTCAACGAGCGTGAGAAGGACGCGCTTCTGGGCGGCGCCTATGCCTATCTCTTCCCCATCGACTGGCCGGAGCCCTTCGGTCTCACCATGGTAGAGGCCATGGCTACCGGCACGCCCGTCATCGCCTATCGCGCCGGCTCGGTGCCCGAGATCGTTATCGATGGTGTAACGGGCTTCGTCTGCGACAGTCTCTGCGAGATGGTGGAAGCGGTGCCCAGGGTCAGGGAGCTGGACCGGAGGGCTTGTCGTCAGCACGTGGAGCGCAACTTCTCCCCTCAGGTCATGGCCAGCAAATACGAGGCCATCTATCGGCAGTTGGTGGAGAGCTGGTCCGCCTCCGGCCCGGGCGTCAGGTCGCGGATCGTGGCCTGAGCCAGGGCCCGAGGTGTACCCTTAGACCATGGCATCTGGCGAGGAACCGCAGCCGGCCTCCTCGCTCGCCTCCAGAGCAACGGGCGCCCTGCTGGGGCGCCCCTTTAAGGTCATCGTCTTCGACTGGGAGGGGGCGGCCATGGCCGGCCGCCGCGGGGATGCTGCCCTGCTGGCCTGCCTGGCGGAGCGGCTCCTCCGCCGCGGCGTCTGGCTGGTGGCGGTGGCGGAGGCCCGCCTGGAGCGTCTGGAGCGGCTCCTCTGCCACTCCCTCCCCCCGGTCGTCCGCCGTCGCCTCCTCCTCTGCACCAGCGGAGGGAGCGAGATCTATGGCTTCGATAGTCAGGGCCGGCTCCGCCGCCGCTTCCACCGTCTGGCCACGCCGGAGGAAGAGAGCAAGCTCAGCGCCATCGCCGAGGCGCTGCGGGACTACGTGGCCGCCCGGACGGGGCTGGAGGTGGAGGTGAGCCATCGCTGGCCCCTCCGCCGCCGCATAGACCTGATGCCCCAGCCCGAATGGCGCGACCAGCCCCTCTCCGGGGAGCTGCTGGCGGCGGCCGACGAGCACCTGCGCAGCGCCGGCCTGGCCGGCGGCCTGGAGGAGCTGGGGCCCTACGCCCTCCGTCTCGCCGCCCAGCACGGCCTCCCCCACGTGCGGGTCACCAGCAACGCCCGCCACATAGACCTCCGCCTGACCGATAAAGGGGAGCTGGCCGCCTGGCTGCGCAAGGAGCTCCTGGCGCCGGAGAGGATCTCCCCCAACGACGTCCTCATAGTGGGCTTTCAGTTCGGCTCCCTGGCCGGCCTCCCCGGGGACGACGACGCCCTGCGCCCGCCCCTCCGCGGGGCGACGGCCGTCTCTGTGGGCCCGGAGCCCACAGGCGTGCCGGAGAGCGTCCTCCACCTGGACGGCGGCCCACCCCGCTTCTACGATCTCCTGGCGGAGCAGGTCTGGTTGCGCCAGCGCCCGGCGCGGCGGGGTCAGGCGCGGCGGCGGCTGCAGCAGTGGGCCGAGGGCGCCCTAACTCCGCCCGAGGCCCGGGAGTGGGCCCTGGTGGAGGTGGGCTACGACCCCACCCTGGAGCGCCGGCGGGAGGCGCGACTCACCGTCAGCAACGGGTTCCTCGGGGTGAGGGGCTCCCTGGAAGACCCCACGGCTGCCTCCACGCCCCGCACCTACATCGCCGGCCTGTTCGACCGCAACCACCCGGAGCTGGGCGTCCCTGGCCTGGTGCCCGGTCCTGACTGGCTGCGTCTCCGCCTCTACCAGAGCGGCCAGCGCCTGTCCATCGAGAGGGGCGAGATCCTCAATTACTACCGCGCCCTGGACTTCCGGCGGGGGCTCCTCATCAGCGAGTGGCAGCAACGGGATGCCGATGGCCGCCTGGCCCGGGTGCGGACGCTGCGCCTGGCCTCCCAGGCCCTGCGGCCGTTGGCCCTCCAACTGGCCGAGGTGGAGACGGGACAGCCCGCCGCCGCTACCCTGGAGGCCGCCCTGGGCAGCCCCCCGGACGGCCTGCGACTGGAGGAGGCGGAGGGTGGCCTCTCCCTCTGGCGCACGGAGCCCGCCGGCCGGCCCCTGGCGGTGGCCACCGCAGCCGGGCTGACCGTGGAGGGCGACCGGCGCCTCTGCGGCAGCGAGGAGGAGGGGTTGCGCCGCCGCTGGCGCTGGCTCGCCATGCCGGGGGAGCGGGCCATCTTCTGGCGCCTCGCCACCTTCGCCCGGGACGAGGGCGCCGTCGAGGCCGCCCGCGCCACCCTGGAGAGGGCGCGTCGGCTGGGGCCCAGACGGCTCCTCCAGGAACACGTGCGGGCCTGGGCCCAGCGCTGGGACGACAGCGATATCGTCATCGAGGGAGACCGGGAGGCCCAGCGGGCCCTGCGCTTCGCCATCTACCACCTAATCAGCGCCGCCAACCCCGAGGACGAAGGGGTCTCCATAGGCGCCCGCGCCCTCACCGGCGACGCCTACATGGGGCACGTCTTCTGGGACACGGACATCTTCCTATTGCCCTTCTACATCTTCACCTGGCCGCGGGCGGCCCGCGCCCACCTGATGTACCGCTACCACACCCTGCCCGCCGCGCGCGTTAAGGCGGCCAGCCTGGGCTACCGGGGCGCCCTCTACGCCTGGGAATCCACTGACATCGGCGCCGAGGCGACACCTCCTTACATCGCCTGGCCGGACGGCCACGTCATCCGTGTCCTCAGTGGCCTCCAGGAGCACCACATCAGCGCCGACGTCGCTTACGCCGTCTGGCAGTACTGGCTGGCCACCGGCGACAGCGGTTTCCTGCTCAGGGCGGGAGCGGAGATCCTCCTGGAGACAGCCCGTTTCTGGGCCAGCCGCGCCCGCCTGGAGGAGGACGGCCTATACCACATCCGCGGCGTCGTCGGCCCTGACGAGTACCACGAGACGGTGGACGACAACGCCTATACCAACGTCATGGCCCAGTGGAACCTGGAGCGGGGGCTGGAGGTGGCGGCGCTGCTCCGCCGGCGCTGGCCCGCCGTCTGGCGACAGCTCAGGAAGAGGCTGGAGCTGACCGAAGAGGAGCTCCAGGCCTGGCGGGAGGTAGCGGAGCGCCTGGTCACCGGGTTCGACCCGGTGAGCGGCCTCTTTGAGCAGTTCACCGGCTACTTCAAGCTGGAGGCCGTAGACCTCTCCCGCTATGAGCGGCGTACCCTGCCCATGGACGTCATCCTGGGACGGGACGCCACCCAGCGTTCCCAGGTGATCAAGCAGGCGGATGTGGTGATGCTGCTGGCCCTCCTGTGGGAGCGCTTCCCGCCGCAGGTGCGGGAGGCCAACTTCCATTACTACGAGCCTCGCTGCAGCCACGGGAGCTCGCTGAGCCCGGCCATCCACGCCCTGGTGGCCGCCCGGCTGGGTGAACTGGGTCTGGCCCTCAAGTACTTCCAGCGGGCGACGGCCATAGACCTGGACGACACCATGGGCAACACCGCCGAGGGCGTCCACATCGGCGCCCTGGGAGGGGTCTGGCAGGCGACCGTCTTCGGCTTCGGCGGCCTCACCATCACCCCGCGGGGCCCGTGCCTGCAGCCCCGCCTGCCCCCGGGCTGGCAGACCATGACCTTCCCCTTCTACTGGGGAGGGAGGCGTCTGCGGGCGCGCGTGCAGGCCAGGCCCGCCTCCGTCACCGTCACCCTGGAGAGGGGGCGTCCTCTCACCGTCTGGGTGGGGAGCGAGGGGCGCCGCCTGCGACGCGGCGAGAGCGTCACCTTCCCTCTGGGCTAGAGTCCCAGCAGGCGGGCGGCGTTGTCGTGCAGGACGGCCCGCCTCTCTGCCTCCGTCAGGGGCAGCCGGGCGATGCGCTCGGCGTCCCGCGCCAGGTCGAACCAGGGGTAGTCGGAGCCGAACATGACCCGCTCCACGCCCACACTGCGGATGAGGGCCGCCGCCTCCTCATCGTCCAGGGGCGGGCGGGGCTCGGTGCCGTTGATGAGGCCGCAGCAGTCGAACCAGAGGCCGGGGAACTGGCGGGCCAGCGCCTCGGCATCGCGGTAGGCGCCGAAGCCTAGGTGTGCCAGCACCACCCGTAGGCGGGGGAAGGCCGTCAGCAGCCCGGCGAAGTTGCGGGGGTGAGCGTAGTCCCCCTCGTTGGGGCCCAGGGTGAAGGGCCCGCTGTGGAAGGTGATGGGCAGCCCCAGCTCCTGCGCCCGTTCGTAGACGGGGAAGAGGCGGCGGTCGGTGGGGAAGAAGCGCTGGGCGGCCGGATGGAGCTTGATGCCGCGGGCCCCCAGGGAGAGACAGCGCTCCAGCTCCGCCAGCATCTCCTCGCTGGTCATCACCGTAGGGTCCAGGCCGATGAAGGCCACCAGCTCGGGGTGCTCACGGGAGACCTGGCAGGTCCACTCGTTGCGGCGGATGAGGCGGCCCTTCAGCTCCTGGTTGATGCGGGCCAGGGCCTCCTCCCGCTCCTCCTCCGCCAGGCCGGCGGGAAGACGCTGCAGGGCGGCATCCCGCATGTCGGCCACCGGGGTCATGTTCACCTGCACGGCGCGGCGGATGCCGGCGCTGCGCATGATCTCCAGCAGCTCCTCCACGGTGCCGCCGTAGTCCGTGTGGCCGCGGCCCATCATGGCCTGACGGCCCATCTCCCTGGTGCGGTAGGTGTGCACGTGGACGTCTATGGCCTCGTAATCCATCATGGCCCCTCCCGCTGCCTGTCGCTTTCTGTCGAAATAGTAACCGGACCGTGGCCGCGGCGCAGCCACCGGCGGAAGACAGCACAACCGCGCTCGCCTCGTGGACGTTTTACGAACAGGGAGGGCACACGGCAAAGGGTGAGGGTGGCAGAGTGAAGCGTCAGGTGCTGCGGGTAGTGAAGATAGGGACGGCGGGGTTGCTGGTGGCCCTCGTAGCCTCCTCTATCCTCTACGGGCGCATCGCCAGCGCCCTCGTCCCCCCGGAGCAGGTGCTGGCCGGCGACGGCAGCGGCATCCAGGTCCTGGACCGCAACGGCCAGGTGCTCTTCGAGTTCCTGGACCAGGGTGAGGGCTTCCGGCTGCCGGTCTCTCTGGACCAGGTCTCGCCGCACGTCATCAACGCCACGGTGGCGGCGGAGGACGCCGACTTCTGGAACAACCCGGGCGTGAACTTCCGGGGGCTGGCCCGCGCCCTCTATGAGAACCTGGCCTTCTGGCAGATGGGAGGCTTCTTCCGCGGCTCCGGCGGCAGCTCCATCACCCAGCAACTGGCCAAGAACCTCTACATACCGCCGGAGGAGCGCACGGAACGCAGCCTCACCCGCAAGCTGCGGGAGACCATCTACGCCCTGGAGCTGGAGCGACGCTATACCAAGGAGCAGATCCTGGAGTGGTACCTCAACACCGTCTACTACGGCAACCTGGCCTACGGCATAGAGGCGGCGAGCTGGCGCTACTTCGACAAGCCGGCCCGGGAGCTGACCCTGGCCGAGGCGGCCCTGCTGGCGGGGCTCCCCAAGGCGCCGGCCATCTACGACCCCCTGCGCGATCTGGAGGCGGCCAAGGCACGTCAGGCGGAGGTGCTGGACCTGATGGTCCGTCACGGCTACCTGAGCCCACAGGAGGCGGAGGCGGCCAAGGCGGCCCCGCTGACCCTCCGCCCCGGCAGCCCGCCCATCCAGGCGCCCCACTTCGTCATGTATGTGCGCGACCTCCTGCCTCGCCTGGTGGGCCAGGAGGCCATGAAGGGCGGGCTGCGCGTCACCACCACCCTGGACCTCTCCCTCCAGACCAGGGCGGAGGAGATACTGCGCTCGCACCTGGACCGCCTGGAGGAGCAAGTGGGCGCCCGCAACGGCGCCCTGGTGGCCATAGACCCCCGCAGCGGCGAGATCCTGGCCATGGTGGGGAGCCGAAACTATTTCGACGAGGCGATCCAGGGACAGGTCAACGGCGCCACCGCCCTCAACCAGCCGGGCTCCACCATCAAGCCCATCACCTACCTGGCCGCCTTCCTCAAGGGCTGGCAGCCCGCCACCCTTCTCCAGGACCGGCCCATCGCTGTGAGGGACGGCAGCCGCATCCTCACTATCACCAACGCCGATGGTCGTTACCACGGCCAGGTCTCCATACGGCAGGCGCTGGCCAACTCCCTGAACCCGCCGGCGGTGCAGGCGCTCCAGTACGCCGGGCTGGAGCAGGTGGCGTCGCTGGCGCGTCGCATGGGGCTCACCACCCTGCAGGCGCCCAGCGCCTACGGCCTCTCCTTCACCCTGGGCGGCTTCGATACTACCCTCCTGGACATGACCTTCGCCTATACGGTGCTGGCCAACTACGGCGAGCAGGTGGGGATGCCCACCGTCCTGGACCTGCCAGAGGGGTCGCGGCCCCTGGACCCGGTCCCCGTGCTGAAGGTGGAGGATAGCCGGGGACGCCTTCTCTGGCAGTACCAGCCCCGGCGGGAGCGCATCGTCCCGGCGGCCCACACCTACCTGATAACCCACGTCCTCTCGGACGACCGGGCACGCTCACTGGTCTTCGGCACCGATAGCCCTCTGAAGCTGGACCGCCCGGCTGCCGTCAAGACTGGCCTCTCGGACGGCCCCCGGGACGCCTGGACCATAGGCTACACGCCCCAGCTCGTGGTGGGCGTCTGGGTGGGCAATACCGACAATCGCCCCATGCCGGGCGCCCTGAGCGTGCGCACCGCCGCCCCCATCTGGCACGACGTCATGGAGGCCGCCCTGGCCAGCCAGCCGGTGGAGGAGTTCTCCGTGCCGGAGGGGGTGGAGCTGGTCCAGAGCTGCGCCACCTCCCGCCTGCTCCCCCTTCGCCTCTGCCCCCAGGTGACCACCGAGGTCTACCTGGCGGGGAGCGATCCGGACGCCGTCCGCAACGCCGCCCAGGGGACGGGCACCTCCCGTGAGCCATCCTCGCCCACGCCGACTCTCCGCGAGCGGCCCCCGGCCCTCCCACAGGAGGACGACGATGACGACCGGGGCCGCGGCCGCGGGCGTCGGGGGCGGGACTAGGCGGGGGGACGCGGCTACTCTGCCGTGGACGTAAAGCTCCTGCCCCGGTATACTCCCACTTGACACAGCGACGCGCGCCTGCTGCCTACCCCGAAGGTACGCCGCGGACGCGAGGAGGGAGAGGCATGAAGCTCATATTCTTCCACCTGATGCCCTACCGGGACCTGCCGGAGGACTTCGAGCGGCGCTACCACAGCGTCTGGGTGGACGTCCCCAATGAACTGTTCGATCCCGAGAAGGGCCGCAGCTACTTCCATGAGTACCTGGACCAGCTAGAGTTCGCTGAGGAGCTGGGCTTCGACGGCATCGGCGTCAACGAGCACCACCAGAACGCCTATGGCCTGATGCCCTCGCCCAACATCATGGCCGCCACCCTGGCCCGCCGCACTTCCAGGAGCGCCGTCGTCGTGCTGGGGGACAGCCTCGCCCTCTACAACCCGCCCCTGCGGGTGGCGGAGGAGTTCGCCATGCTGGACCACCTGTGCAACGGGCGGCTGGTGGCCGGCCTGGTGGTGGGGACAGCCATGGACTCCACCATGATCTACGGCGTCTCTCCCCTCACCCTTCGCGAGCGCTTCCGGGAGGCCCATGACCTCATCATCCAGGCCTGGACGCGGCGAGGGCCCTTCGCCTTCCACGGGAAGTACAACAACTTCCGCTACGTCAACATCTGGCCGCGGCCCCTCCAGCAGCCTCACCCGCCGGTGTGGGTGCCCGGCACCGGGAGCGTGGAGACCATCCAGTGGGTGCTGGAGCGCAACTACATGTACGCCTCTCTGGGCTTCGTCCCCGACTCCTCCTATGACCTCCTCATTCAGATGTTCTGGGACACAGCCGCCCGCATGGAGGTGGACGACAACCCCTATCGCCTGGGGGTCATGCGGGTGGTCTGCGTCTCCGAGACGGACGCCCGGGCGGAGAAGGAGTGGGGCCCCCACGTCATGTATTTCGCCAAGAAGCTGCAGCACATCCCCCTGCGCTACAACGTCACCCCGGGCTACATGTCCCCTCGCTCCTTCACCAATTTCCGTCGCCTGTGGGCGGACAACGTCAACCGCCAGAACTCCTGGGGCGAGCTGGTGGAGAAGGGGATCGTCATCGGCGGTAGTCCGGCCACGGTGCGGGACCGCCTCCTGGACAGCCTCAAGCGCTGGCGGGCCGGCCACATGATGGCCGTCATGCAGGTGGGCAGCTCCCCGGACGACCTGACCCGCAAGAGCATGGAGCTCTTCGCCAGAGAGGTGATGCCCGCCCTCAAGGGCCTCTGGTCCGAGTACACCGACCACTGGTGGCCCCAGAGCCTGGAGCGAGGTGGGGCCGCCAACAACGGCTAGGAGGTAGCATGGAGACCAGCGAACTGACCCACAAGCACTCCGGCGTGCGGGTTACCGTCCACCGCACCGGGAGCGGCGCCCCCGTTCTCTTCATCCCCGGTGAGCTGGCCCTTCTGGAGTCGGAGAAGCGTTTCCTGGAGCGGCTGGGCCAGCGCTTCCAGGTGGTGACCGCGGTCCACCCCGCCTTCTACAACTATGACGACACCGTCCACCTGGAGGAATCGGAGGACCTGGCCTTCTTTTACCTGGACCTGCTGGACGCCCTGGGGATCCCCAGGGCCCACCTGGTAGGCCACTCCCTGGGGGCGATGGTGGCGGCCGAGATAGCCAGCCTGGACCCCCACTACGTGGACCGTCTGGTGCTCATCTCTCCACTGGGCATGTGGCAGGAGGAGGCCCCCATACCGGACTTCTACGTCATCCCCCGGCGGGAGCAGCGCCAGTACTGCTTCGCCGACCCGGAGAGCGAGGTGGCCCGGGAGGCCCTTCCCGACCGCATGCCCAACGAGGAGGTGGAGTCCGCCTTCTGGCAGCGCTACGCCGCTGCCGGCAAGGTGCTGTGGGGGCTGCCCGTCAACCTGCGCCTCCTCCGCCGCCTCCATCGGGTGAAGAGTCCCACCCTCGTCATCGGCGGCGAGAAGGACAGGCTGACGGCGCCCATTTATGCCCAGCTCTACGCCCAGAAGGTGCCAGGGGCTGACGTGGTTCTGCTGCCCGGCTCCGCCCACTATCCCCACCTGGAGGAGCCGGATGCCGTCCTCAGAGAGCTAGAGCGTTTCCTGGGCTGATAAGTAACGGCCGTGCCAAACGGGGCGCCCTGGATGACCCGGGGCGCCCCTGGCCTTCTCTTCACGCCGGCGAGAGGGACGCAGGGGCGGGCCGGCCCTATAATCTTCTCCATCAAGGTCTCCAGGCGAAGAGAGGTGGCAGAATTGGGGCCGGGCCGGCCGTTCCCTGGCGGGATATCCCTCGTCTTCATTCTGGGGCTGGTGCTGCCAGCGCTGGCGCTGGCCTGTGCCAGGCCGGACGTCTCCGTGCTGGTGAGGATGGAGACGCCACGGCCTCCCTCCCCCACGCCGACGCCCACCCCCGTCCCCACCGCCACCCCGGTCCCATCCCCCACCCCAGCCCCCTGCAGCGACGAGGAGGCGACGGTGGCGCGGGCCCGTCCCTCCACCGTGCAGGTGGTGGCGGGCAACGTGGCCGGCAGCGGCGTCGTCATCGCCGCTGAGGGGAAGGTGCTCACGGCGGGGCATGTCGTCCAGGGGAGCAGCTTCGCCTCCGTCCTGGCCGGTGACCGCCACTTCATAGCCTCCGTGGTGGCCGTGGACGCTCAGGCCGACCTGGCCCTCCTGCGCCTGCCTGATGGCGCCGGCCTGCCCGCCCTGGAGTGGGCGCCCGATGAGCCCCTCCCCGGGAGCAACGTGATCGCCCTGGGCTATCCGTTGCCCGGCGTCTACGGCCTGGGGGGAGAGCCCATCGTCAGCCGGGGCAGCGTGGTCCGCCCCCTGGAGCTGGACGGCGTGCGCTATATCCGCACCGATGCTCCCCTCAACCCCGGCAACTCCGGCGGCCCCCTGGTGGACCTGTGTGGCCGCCTGGTGGGGATCAACGTGGCCCGCGTCAGAACGGAGGAGGCCCCCAGCCTCTCCGTCTCCCTCGTCTCTGCCCGTCCGGTGGCGGAGCGGCTGCTCCAGGCCCCCGCCCTCCCTCCCTCTCTGGACAGCGTGGAGGCGCTCCTGGTCTACAACCATGTGACGGTGCTCCAGAAGGGCTACCGGCCTTCCGCCAAGGTGGCCGTGAGCCAGACCGCGGACGGCCACCACTTCATGGCCATTCATGGCTACTGCCAGGCGGGCATGGAGACCTACTGCCAGATAGTCCACTTCTTCCTGGACGCCACCTACCTGGGCACCGATACCCTGCGCCCCTCCCAACTCATCCTGGTGGTGGCCCCCCGCCCCGACCCTGCCCAGATCGCCGTCACTTATGCCAACTACGGCCCCAGCGACGAGCTCTGCTGCCCCACCCTCCCGCCGGTCACCATCGTCTACACCTGGGACGGGGAGCGCATCCGCCCCAGCGGTTCGCCCCCCGGCCACTGACCACCGGCTATAATGGGGCCATCAACAGCCTCAGGAGGCGGACCATGCAGCGTCAGACGGTGGACGAAGAGCTACAGGCCATGCGGGACCGGGAGGCCATTCGCGCTGTCATCGCCAACTACTGCCGCGGCGTGGATATGAAGGACAAGGCCCTCTTCCTCTCCCTGTGGGAGCCGGACGCCAGGTGGACCTTCAGCGAGCCCTTCCAGTCCCTCTCCGCCAGCGGCCTCCAGGAGATAGAGAGGGCCATAGAGGGCATCTGGACCACCAACAAGGAGACCTACCACTACACCTGCAACTCCATCATCACCCTGCGGGGCGACGAGGCGGAATCGGTGAGCGACGTCCTGGCCCTGGGCATCGATGCCAAGGACCGCCTGACCCTCATCGCCGCCAGCTACCACGACCGCTTCCGCCGCGGCGGCGACGGCGCCTGGCGCTTCGCCGAGCGGCGCATCCAGCTCCACCGCTCCCTGGGCCTGGGGCAGGCCCGTTACCTGTTCTGAGGACCGTCCGACACCTGCACGGAGGGAAGGCAGCGATGAAAGCAGCGGTGATGACCCAGCTCAAGGCTCCCCTGGAGATAAAAGAGGTGCCGGACCCCGCTCCCGGCCCGGCCGACGCCGTGGTACGCGTCGAGGCCTGTGGCGTCTGCCGCAGCGACTGGCATGTCTGGCAGGGCGACTGGAGCTGGGCCGGCGTGCGGGTGCGCCTGCCCCTCATCCTGGGCCACGAGTTCGGCGGCGTGGTGGAGGCGGTGGGACAGGACGTGCGGGGCTTTCGCCCCGGCGACCGCGTCACCGTTCCCTTCCACCTGGCCTGCGGCCGCTGCGAGTACTGCTACACCGGCCGCTCCAACGTCTGCCTCGCCCTGGGGGCCATCGGCGTCAGCCGGGACGGCGGCTACGGCAAGCTCGCCCTCGTCCCCAACGCCGACGTCAACCTGGTGCGCCTTCCGGACGGGGTGGACTTCCTCACCGCCGCCGCCCTGGGCTGTCGCTACATGACGGCCTACCACGCCGTTATGGACCGCGCCCGCATCCGGCCGGGCGAGTGGGTGGCCATCTTCGGCGTGGGAGGCGTGGGCCTCTCGGCCGTCCAGATAGCGGCCGCCATGGGCGCCAACGTGGTGGCCGTGGACATCAGCGACGAGAAGCTGGAGCGGGCCAGGGCGGAGGGGGCGGTGGCCACCGTCAACGCTGGCGGCGGCAACCCCGCCTCCCAGGTGCGCCGCCTCACCGATGGCGGCGCCCACGTCGCCATCGACGCCCTGGGCTCCGCCCCCACCGCCCAGGCCGCCCTCCTCTCCTTGCGCAAGGGGGGCCGCCACGTCCAGGTGGGGCTCACCAGCCAGCAGGAGCAGGGGATGGTGGCCCTCCCCCTGGACGCCCTGGTCTTCCAGGAGGTGGAGGTCATCGGCAGCCTGGGCTGCCCCGTCACCTCCTATCCGGGGCTGCTGAGCCTGGTGGCTGCCGGCAAGCTGGACCCTCGCCGGCTCGTCACCCAGACCATACCCCTGGAGGGGGTCAACGACGTCCTCAACGCCATGACCGAGTTCGGCACCGTGGGCTTCAACATCATCGACCGCTGGTAGGGCGTCGATAAGTTGACTTAACCAGTTGCCAATGTCATAATAAGGGCCACCGAGAGGGCTCCACCTGTCGAAAGTCAAGGAGGTGTGGCTCCCTATGGCCCTTTGGCGACCAGACCCGACGTTCTATCCCTCGCCCCGCCTGGCGATGCAGGCCCCGCCGGAGGAGCTGGCCTATGTCGCCCTCCTCAGCCCGGACGAGGGCCGGCCCGATGCCCTGGCGGTGGTGGACACCGACCCTCGCTCCCCCACCTACGCCCAGGTGGTGAACACCCTTGAGCTGCCCTACCCGGGCGACGAGCTGCACCACTTCGGCTGGAACGCCTGCAGCTCCGCCCTCTGCCCCCACATGCCCCATCCTCACGTGGAGCGCCGCTACCTCATCGTCCCCGGGCTACGCTCCTCCCGCATCTACGTCATCGACACCCGGCCTGACCCGGCGCGTCCCCGCATCGTCAAGACCATCGAGCCGCAGGAGGTGGCCGCCCGTTCCAACTACTCCCGCCTTCACACCGTCCACTGCGGCTTCGACGGCATCTACATCAGCGCCATGGGCAACGGCAACGGGGACGGCGGCGGCCCCGGTGGCATCCTCGTCCTTGACCACGACACCTTCGAGGTGCTGGGGCCCTGGGAGATAGACCGCGGCGACCAGTACTACGCCTATGACTTCTGGTGGCACCTGGCCCACGACATCATGGTCACCAGCGAGTGGGCCACCCCGGCCATGTTCGAGAACGGCCTGCGCCTGGATGACCTGGTGAACCGTCGCTTCGGCCACCGGCTCCACTTCTGGGACCTGCGGCGGCGGCGCAAGACGGCCACCGTGGACCTGGGCGAAGAGAACCAGATGGTGCTGGAGCTGCGGCCAGCCCACGACCCCCGCAAGACCTACGGCTTCGTCAACGTGGTGGTCAACCTGGGCAACCTGAGCAGCGGCATCTGGCTCTGGCACCGCCAGAACGGCTCCTGGGAGGCCACCAAGGTCATCGAGGTGCCGGCCCAGCCGGCCAGCAAGGAGAAGCTACCCCCCGCCCTGCAGGACGTGGGCATGGTGCCGCCCCTGGTCACCGACATAGACCTCTCCCTGGACGACCGCTTCCTCTATGTCTCCTGCTGGGGAACCGGCGAGCTGCTCCAGTACGACGTCAGCGACCCCTTCAACCCACGGCTCACCGGGAGCGTGCGGCTGGGCGGCATCGTGGACCCGGCGCCCCACCCCAGCGGCCGCCCCCTCACCGGTGGCCCCCAGATGGTAGAGATCTCGCGGGATGGCCGGCGCGTCTATGTCACCAACTCCCTCTACAGCTCCTGGGACGACCAGTTCTACCCCCAGGGGCTGCGGGGCTGGCTGGTGAAGCTGGACGTGGGCCAGGATGGCGGCCTCAGTGTGGACGAGCGCTTCCTGGTGGAGTTCGGCGAGCTGCGGGCCCACCAGGTGCGGCTCCAGGGCGGCGACGCCTCCTCCGATTCCTACTGCTTCCCTTAGGCCGCAGCCATGCCGCCAGCGTGGGAGTACTCTGCCCTGGGCGGGCTGGCCCTGGCGGGGGTGGTGCACGGCATCAACCCCGCCATGGGCTGGCTCTTTGCCCTCTTCTTCGGGCTGCACCGGCAGAGGGTTAGGGCGCTCTGGCTGGCCCTGGGAGCAGTGGGGGCCGGCCACCTGCTGGCCCTCCTTCTCTCCCTGGACCTCCTGCTGCTGGTCCGCTCCACCGTCCCCGTGGAGCCCCTGCGCATAGGGGCGGGGACGGTGGCGCTGGCCCTGGGGGTGGCCCGCCTCTTCTCCCTCTGGCGTCACCCCGGCTGGCGCGGCCTCAACCTGGGCTACGGCGAGCTGGCCCTGTGGGCCACGGCGATGGGCCTCCTGCACGGCGGCGGCCTCGTCTTCGCTCCTCTGGTGCTGGGCGGAGAGAGCGCCTCCCTGGGCAGTCTGGCCACCTGGGCCGTCCCTCTGCTGGTGCACGGCGCCGCCGCCATGGCCACCATGGCCCTCTGCTGTCTGGCCGTCTACCGCTGGCTGGGGCTCATGGCTCTGCGCCGCTACTGGTTCAACTTCGACCTGGCCTGGGGAGTGGCCCTCATCGTCATCGGCCTGGTGGTGCTGTTCCTGCCCTGGCTGGGGCCCCTGGGAGGGGGAGAGGCCTACCACACCCACAGCCACGGCCTCTGACAGAGGCGGCCAGGGTCACGCCCAGCGTGGAGGTCGCAGGTGCCGCCAGCGGCTGTCGAAGCGCCACAGCCCGGCCTCCCGGGCGCAGGCGTAGGCCTCCGCCATCTCCCTGGCCTGGAGGCGGCGGTTGATCTCGCCGTATTTGGGGTCGCTCTTGGCCTTCCAGGCCGGGTAGTACTGGTCCATGATGTTCACGTAGGTGTCCGGGGAGAGCTCCCGGGCCAGGAAGGCCATGATCTCCCGCGTGTCCTCCAGCAGCCCCGGCATCACCAGGTGGCGCACCAGCACCCCCCGCAGGGCCAGGCCGTTCTCGTCCACCACCAGCTCGCCTACCTGCCGGTGCATCGCCTTGACCACCTGGCGGGCCACCTCCGGGTAGTCCGGCGCCAGCAGGTACTTGCGGGCGTGCTCGCGGTGCCAGAGCTTGAAGTCCGGCATGTAGATGTCCACCACGCCGTCCATGAGCTGGATGGAGTGCAGGCTGTCGTAGGAGCTGGTGTTGTAGACGATGGGCAGCCGCAGCCCCATCTCGATGGCGTGGGGTATCGCCTCCAAGATCTGGGCCACCACGTGCTCCGGGGTGACGAAGTTGATGTTGTGGCAGCCTATCTCCTGGAGGCGGAGCATCAGGCGGGCCAGCTCACGCGGCGTCAGCTCCTCTCCCTCGCCCATCTGGCTGACCTCGAAGTTCTGGCAGAAGACGCAGCGCAGGTTGCACCAGGAGAAGAAGATGGTGCCGGAGCCCCGCCAGCCCCGCAGGACGTCCTCCTCGCCGAAGTGGGGGAAGGCGGAGGCGACGCGGGCATAGCGACCGCTCTTGCAGACGCCGAAGCGGTTGGCCGCCCGGTCCACATGGCAGTTGCGGGGGCAGAGGGTGCAGTCGGCCAGGGCGGAGAGGGCCTCCTCAACCTTCTCCTTCAGGCGCCCCTCCTCGTGGGTCTTCAGGTAGGCGGGGACGAAGTTACGGCGGGGCAGCACGAAGCGACCACCGCCGTGCACCTCGGGGGGAACATCGGGCGCCAGCACCGTCACCATGACACTCACCGTCCCTCGGCTCTAGCGTGGACGGAGGCAGTCCTCCTCGGCGGGGCAGGGGAAGGACTGCAGCCTCTCCGTCAGGCGCAGGTTCTCCTGCTCCTCCACGGCCACGGAGACCACCGCCGGCCGGCCCCGGCGGAAGGCCTCCTCTAACACCCGGCCCACATCGTCCTCCGGGCCCAGCTCGTAGCCGACGGCGCCGAAGGAGCGCGCGAGCTGAGCGAAGTCCGGGTTGCCGAAGTCCACGCCGAAGGGGGCCTTGCTCTCCGTCTGCTGCTTCCACTTGATGAGGCCATAGGCGTTGTCCACCCAGACCACTATCACCAGCCCCAGCCCCAGCCGCACCGCCGTCTCCAGTTCGTGGCACGTCATGAGGAAGCCGCCGTCGCCGGCCGCCACCAGGACGCGCCGGTCCGGGTAGACCAGCTTGGCGGCCAGCCCTGCCGGCAGGCCGAACCCCATGGCCGAGTAGCCGTTGGAGATGAGCACCGTGTTGGGCAGGTGGGCGGGGAAGTAGCGGCCGATCCACAGCTTGTGGGCTCCCACATCGCTCACCAGGATGTCCTCCTCCCCCAGCACCTTGCGCATCTCGTGGACGAGGCGCAGGGGCTTCACCGGGAAGCCATCCTCCGGTACGCTCCCCCGCTCCTGGGCCACTAGCGTGGATAGGTGCTCCACCATCTCCTGTGTCCGCCGGGAGGGCTGGTAGCGCAGGATGGAGCCCAGCGTCTCCAGACTCTCCCGGATGTCCGCCACCACCTCTACCTCAGGCCGGTAGAAGCGGTCTACCTCCGAGGGGGTGTAGTCTATGTGGACGATGCGCTTGTCGGCACGGGGGTTCCAGCGCTGGGAATGGTACTCTACCTGGTCATAGCCCACGCAGATGACGGTATCGGCCAGGCAGAGGCCGCTGGTGCAGAGGTCGATGGCGCCGGGCATCCCCACCGGCATCAGGGAGAGGGGGTCGTAATCGGAGAGGACGCCCTTGCCCATGAAGGTGTGGGTGACGGGGATGCCGAAGCGGCGGGCGAAGCGACGCAGCTCCATGGCCGCCTCAGGCTTCCGCACGGCACTGCTCCCGGCCAGGATGAGGGGAAAGCGGGAGCGGGCGATGACGTCGGCGGCGTGCTGGAGGGCGGTGCGGTCCGGGGAGGGGCGACGGGCGCGGCGGGGGGTCAGAGGCCCCACGTCCTCCCTCACCTCCGCCTCCTGCAGGTCCGTGGTTATCTCTATGTGGGCCGCCCCCGGCTTCTCCTGTTCCGCCACCTTGAAAGCCTTGCGCACCACCTCGGGTATGGTCTCGGGGCGGTGGACGCGGATGTTCCACTGGGTGACCGCCTCAAAGATCTTGACCACGTCCACGAACTGGTGCGACTCCTTGTGGAGCCGCTCCAGCCCCGTCTGGCCGGTGATGGCCACCAGGGGGGCGAAATCCAGCTGGGCATCGGCGATGCCAGTGGTCAGGTTAGTGGCGCCCGGCCCCAGGGTGGCCAGACAGACGCCGGCGCGGCCCGTCAGACGGCCGTAGGCGTCGGCCATGAAGGCGGCCCCCTGCTCGTGCCGGGTGACGATGAAGCGGATGGAGGAGCGGGAAAGGGCGTCCATGATCTCCAGCACCTCCTCCCCCGGCACGCCGAAGACGAAGCGGACACCCTCGTTCTCCAGGCAGCGCACCAGGAGCTCGGCCGCTTTCATCTTACCCCCTTCCTCTGGCCTTTCCGCAGCCAGGGGCGGCCCGGCCCTATTCCGCCGGCGGTAGCTGCGGCCCGCGGGCCGGCCCCACCCAGACGGTCTGGACGTTGACGAACTCCCGTATGCCGAACTGGGAGAGCTCCCGGCCGTAGCCGCTGCGCTTGACCCCGCCGAAGGGGAGCCTGGGGTCTGAGGCCACCATGCCGTTGATGAAGACGTTTCCGGCCTCTATCTCCCCGGCCAGGCGCTGGCCTCGCTCCACGTCCTGCGTCCACAGGCTGGCCCCCAGGCCGTAGTGGGAGCGGTTGGCCAGCTCGATGGCCTCCTCGGCGTTGCGGGCCCGCACCAGAGCCGCTACGGGGCCGAAGGTCTCCTCCCGGAAGGCCGGCATCTCGGGGGTGACGTCGGCCAGGACGGTGGGGGCGTAGAAGTAGCCTCGTCCCTCCAGGCGGTGGCCCCCCAGGAGAAGGCGGGCGCCCATGTCCAGGGAGCGCCGCACCTGGAGGTCCAGCTCGTCCCGCAGGTCGCCGCGGGCCAGGGGGCCCACGTCGGTCTGGCGGTCTAGGGGGTCGCCTACCTTGAGGCTGGCCACCGCCTGCACGAAGAGCTCCTGGAAGCGCTCCGCCACTTCCTCTACGACGATGAAGCGCTTGGCGGCGATGCAGCTCTGGCCCGTGTTCTGGTTGCGGGCCCGCGCTCCTACCCGGGCCGCCTCCTCCAGGTCGGCGTCCTCCAGGACGATGAAGGGGTCGGAGCCGCCCAGCTCCAGCACCGTCTTCTTCAGGTGACGGCCGCTGGCCTCCGCCACCCGGGAGCCGGTGACGTCGCTCCCCGTGAGGGTCACCGCCCGCACCCGGTCATCGGCTATGATCCCTTCCACCAGGGCGGGGGAGATGAGGAGGGTCTGGAAGACGCCCGGGGGGAAGCCGGCCTCCCGGAAGACCTCCTCTATGGCCAGGGCGCACTGGGGGACGTTGGAGGCGTGCTTCAGCAGGGCCGTGTTGCCCGCCATCAGGGCGGGCGCGGCGAAGCGGAAGACCTGCCAGAGGGGGAAGTTCCAGGGCATGATGGCCAGCACTGGCCCCAGCGGGACGAACTGGACATAGCTGCGGCTGGCGTTGCTCTCGATCTCCTCGGGCGTGAGGAAGCGCTCCGCCGTGTCGGCGAAGTAGTCGCAGTTCCAGGCGCACTTGAGCACCTCTGCCTCCGCCTCCACGATGGGCTTCCCCATCTCCAGGGTGATGAGGCGGGCCAGCCGCTCCTTGTGCTGTCGCAGGTAGTCGGCCGCCCGGTGCATGAGGCGAGAGCGCTCCGCCATGGGGACCTTTCGCCAGTCGCGGAAGGCCGTGGTCGCCCGCTGCAGCGCCTCCTCTACCTGCTCCGGCGTATGCTCCTCAAAGGTGGCCAGGACCTCTTCGGTGGCTGGGTTCACGGACCGAATGGCCATTCCTGAACGCCTCCCTTCCGGTACCTTCCTCCATTATACGGCCTATGGCTCGCCGGGCCTGGCAGCGCCGTTGGCCTATAATTGACTTGGCGAAAGGCCGCCGGGACGGACTACGGAGCGTGACCGGAGCGTGAGGAAGATCCTGGTGGTGGACGACGAGCCCACCCTGGTGGCAGCCCTCCGCTACAACCTGGAGCGGGAGGGCTACCGGGTGGTGGACTGCGGCGATGGCGAGACCGCCCTGGCCCTCGCCCGCAGCGAACGGCCGGACCTGGTGGTCCTGGACATCATGCTGCCGGGCCTGGACGGGCTGGAGGTGTGCCGACGCCTGCGCCGGGAGTCCAGCGTCCCCATCCTGATGCTCACCGCCAAGGGGGAGGAGGCGGACCGGGTGGTGGGGCTGGAGCTGGGCGCCGACGACTATGTCACCAAGCCCTTCAGCATGCGGGAGCTGGTGGCCAGGGTGCGGGCCCTCCTGCGCCGGGCGGAGGCCGCCCCGGGCGACGTCCTAGTCTCCGGCGACCTGCGCCTAGACCTGCGCCGCCGGGAGGCCACCAGGAAGGGCCAGGTGCTCCCCCTCAAGCCCAAAGAGCTGGACCTGCTGGCCTTTCTGATGCGCCACCGCGGCCGCGCCTTCAGCCGGGAGGAGATACTGGCCCAGGTCTGGGGATACGACTTCGCCGGGGACACCCGCACCGTGGACGTCCACGTCCACTGGCTGCGGGAGAAGATCGAGGACGAGCCCAGCAAGCCTACCCGCCTCATCACCCTCCGCGGCCTGGGCTACCGCTTCGAGGGCTGAAGGGGCGCATGGGGAGAGTCCCCCGCCCAGCGCCCGGAGCGGGGATGAGGTGACGGATGGTGTGGCCCCTGGCAGCCCTCTACCTCCTCTTGCTGGCGGGGCTGGCCACCGGCCTGGTGCTCCTGGAGGGAGTGGGGGCTGTGGGTGTTCTCCTGGCGGTGGCCGGGCTGGCGGCGGCCCTCCTCATCGCCCTCGCCGGCCTCCGCTGGCGGACGGAGGGGCTGGCCCGGGCCATCTCCTCGCTGGCCCGCGGTGAGACGGCCCCCCTGCCCCAGGGGCCGGACAGCCTGGTCGATGCCCTTTCTGAGGCCGGGGAAGCCCTGCGGCAGGCCCGTCGCCAGAGCGAGCTCTACCGCGCCGCCCTGGAGGCCAGCGCCGACGCCATCCTGGCCCTGGACGAGGAGGGAAGGGTCCGCTTCGCCAACGCCGCCGCCGCGACCGTCCTGGAGCGGCCGCGGGAGGAGCTGCTGGGACGGCCCCTCGCCTGGGCCCTGCCGGACGAGCAGGCCCTGGCCACCCTGCGGGCCGCCCGCCAGGAGGGGCGGCGGCGGTCGGCCACCCTGGAGAGGCCCCAGCGGCGCTACCTGCGTATGACGGTGACCCCCCTCAGTCGGGGGGACTGGGCCACCCTGGTGGCCCTCCAGGAGCTGACGGAGCTGAAGCGCACCGAGCAGGTGCGACGCGACTTCGTGGCCAACGTCTCCCACGAGCTGCGCACCCCCCTGGCCAGCCTCAAGGCCGCCATCGAGACCCTTCAGGAGGGCGCCCTGGCCGACCCGGCCGTCGCCCAGGACTTCCTGGCCCGCGCCGCCAGCGAGGTAGACCGCCTGGTCAGCCTGGTGGAGGAGCTGCTGGAGCTCTCCCAACTGGAGGCGGGCGTCCTGCCCCTCTCCCGCCGGCCGGTGGACGCCGGCGAGCTCCTCCAGCGGGCCGTGGAGCGGATGCGCCCCCAGGCGGAGCGAAAGGGGCTGCGTCTCCTGGCCCACGACGCCCCTGGCCTGCCCTCCCTCAGCGCCGACGCCGAGCGGCTGGAGAGGGCCATCCTCAACCTGCTGGACAACGCCATCAAATTCACGCCCGCCGGGGGGACGGTGGAGGCCAGCGTCGCTCCCTGCCCCGAGGGGGTCCTGATAACGGTGCGGGACACCGGCCCCGGCATCGAGCGGGAAGACCTGCCCCGCATCTTCGAGCGCTTCTACAAGGCGGACCGCTCCCGTCAGAGCGGCGGCGCCGGCCTGGGGCTGGCCATCGCCCGGCATATAGTGGAGGCCCACGGCGGCCGCATCTGGGCGGAGAGCCAGCCCGGCCTCGGTGCCACCTTCTCCATCCTCCTGCCCGCCGGGCCTTCGCCCGGCCCCTCTCCCTGAGGCCCCCGTCCTCCATGAGAGGGCGGTGGTATAAGCTAGACCGGGAGGAAGAGAATGGTGCCAGAGGAGCAGACCGCCGAGCCCCCCATAAGCAGCCAGGGCGACGTTTTCACTCGCCTCTATCGTCTGCGCGACCCCACCGCCACCGAGGTCATCCTGGTGCGCCACGGCGAGCCCACCCCCGCTGACCGCCAGGCCACCGTGTACGACCCTCCCCTCTCCGAACGGGGCCGCTGGCAGGCGCGCCGGCTGGCCGCCAGGCTGGCCCCTCTCCGTCTGGACGCCCTCTACAGCTCTCCCCTCAAGCGGGCCCTCCAGACGGCCCAGCCCCTGGCAGAGGCCACCGGCCTGGAGATACGGGAGGTGCCAGAGCTGCGGGAGGTGGAGATGGACCTGGCCCGCCTGCGCTCCCTCTCCCAGCGCCTGGGCCGGGAGGCTCTCATAGAGGAGCTGGGGCGTCGCCTCTTGGCCACTCCCCGCTGGGATATGCTCCCCGGGTTCGAGCCCTCCCACCGCTTCCGCCACCGCGTCTTGCGGGCCATGCAGGAGATCGTCTCGCGCCACCCGGGGGGACGCGTCGTCGTCGTCTGCCACGGCGGCGTCATTAACATCTATCTGGGCCGTGTGCTGGGCATCCGTAGCCGGGACATCTTCTTCCTCCCCGAGTTCACCTCCCTCACCGTGGTGCGGGTGGCCGGGGAGCGAGCGGTGGTCCAGACCGTGGGCGACTATGCCCACCTGGCCGCCGAAGGCGGCGAGATTTTTACCGCCCCTTAAAGGGCCTTAAAACCCTCTTAACAGCCGTCCCCTAATCTGGTCCTTGGAGAGACAGAACGAAGGGAGGTAGACCGTGACGGACGCGCCTCGCCATAGCCGACAGCGCAGCGTTTCCCCCTGGGCCTGGGGGCTGGCCGCTGGCCTGGCCCTCCTGGCGGCCGCCTGCGGCGGCGCCGGCGGCGGTGCCGACGGGCTGTCGGGCCGCATCAGCATAGATGGCTCCAGTACCGTCTTCCCCATCACCCAGGCCGCGGCCGAAGAGTTCATGGGAGAGCACAGCGGCGTCCAGGTCACCGTGGGGATCTCCGGCACCGGTGGCGGTTTCCAGAAGTTCTGCAACGGCGAGACCGACATATCCAACGCCTCCCGCCCCATCAAGGAGAGCGAGATGCAGGCCTGCCAGCAGCGGGGCATCCAGTTCATAGAGCTGCCGGTGGCCTTCGACGCCTTGACGGTGGTGGTCAATCCCCGGAACAATTTTGTAGACTGCATGACGGTGGAGGAGCTGAAGAGGATCTGGGAGCCGGCAGCCCAGGGGGTCATCACCCGCTGGAACCAGGTGCGCCCCCAGTGGCCGGACCGCCCCCTCCGCCTCTACGGCGCTGGCACCGACTCCGGCACCTTCGACTACTTCACCGAGGCCATCGTGGGCAAGGAGGATGCCAGCCGGGGCGACTACACCGCCAGCGAGGACGACAACGTGCTGGTCCAGGGCGTGGCCGGGGACGAGAACGCCCTGGGCTACTTCGGCCTCGCCTATTACGTGGAGAACAGTGACCGCCTCAAGGCCCTGGCCATCGACGCTGGAAACGGCCAGTGCGTGGAGCCCTCCCCGGAGACGGTCATCAACGGCACCTACCGCCCCCTCTCGCGGCCAATCTTCATCTACGTCCGGCTGGACGCTGCCCAGCGGCCCGAGGTGCGGTCCTTCGTGGAGTTCTACCTGGAGAACGCCGGCGCTCTGGTCAAGGAGGTGGGCTACGTGGCCCTGCCCGACCGGGCCTACGAGCTGGCCATGGAGCGCTTCCGGCAGGGGAAGACGGGCAGCGTCTTCCAGGGCGTGCAACCCGGCCTGCGCATCGAGGACGTGCTGGCCCGTGAGGGGTAAGGCAGCATGATGGCCCGCCCCCAGCCCGCCAGCGCTCAGAGAGGGGCCCTCTTCCGCCGTGGGCGGGGTGGGCTACTGCGGCGGGCCCGGGAGCTGCCCATCCTTGCCTCCCTCCTCGGCTGCGCCCTCGTCTCCATCCTCACCACCGTGGGCATCGTCGTCGTCTTGGTGCAGGAGACGGTGGGCTTCTTCCGGGCGGTCTCCCCGTGGGAGTTCCTGACCGATACGCGGTGGACGCCCCTCTTCGTGGAGAAGCATTTCGGTATAGCCCCCCTCATCTCGGCCACCTTCCTCATCGCCGCCCTGGCGCTGGCGGTGGCGGTGCCCCTGGGGCTGGGGGCGGCCATCTACCTGAGCGAGTATGCCTCGGACCGAGTGCGCTCTCTGGTGAAGCCAGTGCTGGAGCTGCTGGCAGGCATACCCACCGTCGTCTACGGCTACTTCGCCATCAGCTTCATCGCCCCCGATGTGGTGCAGCGCCTCTTCGGTAGCGATACCGTCTTCAACGCCCTGAGCGCCAGCCTGGCCATGGCGCTGCTGCTGGTGCCTATGGTCTCCTCCCTGTCCGATGACGCCATGCGGGCGGTGCCCGGCTCCCTGCGGGAGGCCGCCTACGCCCTGGGCTCCAGCCGCTGGGAGGTGGCCACCAAGGTGGTGGTGCCGGCGGCCCTCTCTGGCATCGTGGCCGCCTGCCTCCTCACCTTCGCCCGGGCGGCGGGGGAGACGGTCATCGCCTACCTGGCGGCGGGCGGCCAGCCCAACCTGACCTGGAACCCTCTGGAGGGAATGCAGACCATGGCGGCCTATATCGCCCAGGTGAGCATAGGGGACACGCCCCGGGGGACGCTGGAGTACAAGACCATCTTCGCCGTGGGGCTGACCCTCTTCCTGGCCACCCTGCTGTTCAACGTGGCCAGCCAGTGGCTGCTGGCCCGCTTCCGGGAGGTCTACGAGTGAGCGTGACAGGGGCCCTGGCCCGGCCCGCCCAGTGGCGCCGCCGCTGGCTCTGGCGGAAGGGGATGGGCCTCCTGCTGCCCGCCCTGGTGCGGCTGGCTACCCTGGCCAGCGTGGCCGCTCTGGTGCTGCTGCTGGTGGTGGTGGCGCGGGACGGTCTGGGCCGCCTGAGCCCGGACTTCCTGACGGAGTACCCCTCTCGCTTCGCCAGCCGGGCGGGGTTCCGCTCCGCCTTCCTGGGCTCCCTGTGGGTGATGGGCTTCACCGCCCTCTTCTCCGTGCCGGTGGGCATAGGGGCGGCTATCTACCTGGAGGAGTTCGCCAGCCGCAACTGGTTCACCCGCATCATCGAGACCAACATCAACAATCTGGCAGGGGTGCCCTCCATCGTCTACGGCCTCCTGGGGCTGACTATCTTCGTGCGGGCGATGGCGCTGGGCCCCAGCATCCTGGCCGGCTCCCTGACGCTGGCGCTGCTGGTGCTGCCCATCATCATCGTGGCGGCGCGGGAGGGGCTGCGCTCCGTCCCCTACTCTATCCGGGAGGCGTCCCTGGCGCTGGGCGCCACCCGCTGGCAGACGGTATGGCACCAGGTGCTGCCGCCGGCCATGCCCACCATCCTGACGGGGGTCATCCTGGCCCTCTCGAGGGCCATCGGGGAGACGGCACCCCTCATAACCATCGGCGCCCTGGTCTTCATCGCCTTCGACCCGCGGGGTCCCATGGACTCCTTCACGGTGATGCCGCTCCAGATCTTCGAGTGGCTCTCCCGTCCCCAGGCCCGGTTCCATGAGGTGGCGGCGGCGGGCATCATCGTCCTCCTGCTGGTGCTGCTGGCCATGAACGCCGTGGCCATCGCCCTGAGGTACTGGTTCGAGAGGAGGCGGCTATGGTAGCGCCGGAGGAAGTAGGGCAAGGCCCCCTGGTGAAGCTGGAGGTGCCGGCGCCCCCGGCTGGCGTCGAACGCCGCCTGGAGGGGGAGGAGACGGCGCTGGAGGTGCGCCGCCTCAGCGCCTGGTACGGCTCCTTCCGGGCCATCAAGGACGTGAGCCTGCGGGTGCCCCGTCACCGCATCACCGCTATCATCGGCCCCTCCGGCTCCGGGAAGAGCACCCTGATACGTTGCTTCAACCGTATGCACGAGCTGGTGCCGGAGGCGCGGGTGGAGGGGGAGGTGATCTTCGAGGGGCAGGACATCTACGCCCCCGGCGTGGACCCGGTGGAGGTGCGCAGCCGCATAGGGATGGTCTTCCAGAAGCCCAACCCCTTCCCCAAGTCCATCTTCGAGAACGTGGCCTTCGGCCTGCGCATCAACGGCTTCCGGGGGAACGTGCGGGAGGCGGTGGAGCGGAGCCTGCGCCAGGCCGCCCTCTGGGACGAGGTGAAAGACAAGCTGCACCAGTCCGCCCTGAAGCTCTCCGGTGGCCAGCAGCAGCGGCTGTGCATCGCCCGCGCCATCGCCGTGGAGCCGGAGATCGTCCTCATGGACGAGCCCTGCTCCGCCCTGGACCCCGTGGCCACGCTGAAGATAGAGGACCTGATGCGGGAGCTGGCCCAGGAGTATACCATCGTCATCGTCACCCACAACATGCAACAGGCGGCCCGCGTCTCCGATTACACCGCCGTCCTGATGATGGACGAGGACCGGGCGGGCCACCTGGTGGAGTTCGGCCCCACCCGGGAGGTCTTCACCAACCCCAAGGACAAGCGGACAGAGGACTACATCACCGGGCGCTTCGGCTAGGCGGGGAGAGCATGGGCCAGAGGCGCGTCCTCTTCATCTGCACTCACAACGCCGCCCGCAGCCAGATGGCGGAAGCGCTGTTGCGCCACCTGAGCGGCGGCCGCTGGGAGGCCTACAGCGGCGGCACCGCCCCCACCCGTCTGCATCCCCTGGCCGTCCAGGCCCTGCGAGAGATAGGGATCGAGGCGGCCGGCCAGCAGGCCAAGTCCCTTGACATTTTCCAAGGAATGGAGTTTGACTATGTCGTCACCCTCTGTGACGAGGCGCGGGAGGAATGCCCTGCCTGGCCAGGGGCCGGCCGACAGCTCCATTGGGGCCTCCCCGATCCCGCAGCGGAGCCCGTGGAGGCGCAACCGGAGGCCTTCCGCCGTGTCCGGGACGAACTGAAGGAGCGCATAGGCCAGCTCCTGGCCCAGGAGGGCCCGGGAGGAGGCAACGGGGAGAGGAGGTCTGGACGCATGACCCGCACCCTGCTAGAGAAAGAGCTCCTGGAGATCCAGGAGGAGATGCTGGTCCTGGCCGACATGGTGGAGAGCGCCATAGAGCGCTCCATACGGGCCCTCAAGGAGCGGGACGCCGAGCTGGCCCGCCAGGTCATCGCCGATGACCTGCGGGTGAACCGCAAGCGCTACGAGATCGAGGAGCGCTGCCTGGAGATCATCGCTACCCAGCAGCCCATGGCCCGCGACCTACGGACCATCGTGGCCGTCCTCCACATCATCGTCGACCTGGAGCGCATGGGTGACCACGCCGAAGGGATCGCCAAGCTGGCCATCTGGCTGGCCGACGAGCCGCCCCTCAAGCCCTACATAGACATTCCCCGCATGGCGGAGATCGCCATCTCCATGCTGAAGGACGCCATAGAGGCCTTCCGTCGGCGGGACGCCGAGATGGCCCGCTCCATCTGCTCCCGGGACGACGAGGTGGACGCCCTCTATGACCAGGTCTACCGCGAGCTGCTCACCTTCATGCTCCAGGACCCCCGCACCATCCAGCGGGCCACCTGGCTCACCTGGGTGGCCCACAACCTGGAGCGCATCGCCGACCGCGCTACCAACGTCTGCGAGCGCGTCGTCTACCTGGTGGAAGGTAAGATAGAGGAGCTCAACGTCTCCAAGTACTAGCCCCCACTCCGGCCGCCGTCAGCACCACCCGTAGCTCTATCCCGTCCTGCGCGCCTTCCCTGGCCGTGCCGGGAAGAGAGGGGGACAGGCCCCGGGGCCCGTCCCCCTGCCGAGAAGGGGGGCGCTGGCCTCACGCCGTCACGCCGGTGGTGCTGGGTTGCTCGCTCCCGCTCTGGCTGCCGCTGCTGGAGGGCCGCGGGCACTGAGCGTTTACGATCTCATCGATGTTGTTCTGGAGCCGTTGCTTGAGCTGGTCGGCCTGTTGCTGGGTCAGCCGCCCCTGCTGGACGAGCTGACTGAGCTGCTGGTCCACCTGGGACAGCAGGCGAGACTTGAAGTCGTCAACGCTCATCCCCTTCTCCTGCGCCACCTGGGCCAGGCTCTTCCCCTGGCGCAGCTCCGCCCTCAGGTCGTCGGCGCTCATGCCCAGCACCTGGGCCGCTGAGTGGAGCACCACGCCGCGGGCCACCTTGACGCCCCACCGCCCCCTGCCCCAGCCCCAGGGGAACCCTGGCTCCGTCCGGGCGACGCGGTCCCGCAGCCGCTGCGCCTGCTCCTGGGTGATGCGGCCCTGCTGGAGGGCGTCGTCCACGGTGCCGTTGGCGGCGTCCCGCATGGCCTGGACCAGCTCGTCTCGGTCTATGCCCAGCCTTTGGGCCAGTCTGTCCAGGAAGGTCTGGGCAAAGGAGAAGCCCTGGCCCGAGTGCCCCTCGTCCTGGGCTGAGGCCACGGCTACGCCTCCCAGGGTAGCCAGCAGGAGGGCCGCCCCGGCCAGCGCCGCCAGATACCACCTGCGCATCCTCTCGGCCTCCTTTCTCCGTCGGTCTGCGACTCCTATGCTAAAGGGGACGGATTAATGCCCCGTGAAAGGAAGATTAGAAAACATTAAGATGGGTGCTCTAATCTGCCTTTAATCTCCGGGCGCTACAATGCCTTTGCGGTCATGCGCGTGCTGCTGGTGGAAGACGAGAGGCGGCTGGCCCAGGTGGTGCGGCGTGTCCTCGAGGAGGAGGGGCACGTGGTGGACCTGGCCTACGATGGCGAGGAGGGGCTGGCCCAGGCCCTGGAGGGGGAGTATGACGTCATCGTTCTGGACATCCTGTTGCCCAGGGTGGACGGTGTGGAGGTCTGCCGCGCCCTCAGGCGGAGCCACGTGGACACGCCCATCCTCATGCTGACGGCCCTGGACAGCGTGGAGGACCGGGTGCGGGGCCTGGACGCCGGCGCCGATGACTACCTCCCCAAGCCCTTCGCCTTCCAGGAGCTGCTGGCCCGCCTGCGGGCCCTGGGACGCCGGCGCGTCCAGCCGCGGGAGCCGGAGCGGCTCCAGGTGGCAGACCTGGTGCTGGACCTTCGGCGCCGGCGGGCGGAGAGGGGCGGCCGTCCCATCGAGCTCAGTCCCCGGGAGATGGCCCTTCTGGAGTTCCTGATGCGCAACGCCGGCCGGGTGGTGACACGCACCCAGATCCTGGACCATGTCTGGGGCTACGACTTCACCCCGGACTCCAACCTGGTGGACGTGTACATCGCCTATCTGCGCCGTAAGATAGACCGCGGCCACAGCCGCCCTCTCATCCGCACCGTCCGCGGCTATGGCTACGTCCTGGGGGACGAGTCCCCGGCCTCGGAAGGGGATGACCTCTGACCATGTTCTCCTCCGCCCGCTGGCGCCTCACCCTCTGGTTCGGGGCGACCATGGCCCTGGTCCTCCTCATCCTGGGGGTCAGCATCTACCTCACCACCCGCCATCTCCTCCTCTCCAACCTGGACAACGACCTCCAGTCCCGCGCCACCCGTGAGATAGTCGTCCTGGCCGGCCGGCTGAGGGATATCGGCCGCTCCGGGGGGCCCGTGCAGGGGGTCCAGGTGGGGCCGGAGGAGGGTGCCGGGGGCTACGTCTACGCCCTCATAGGGCCGGATGGTCAGCCCCTGGCCTGGACGGCCAACGTCCAGCCCTCCATGCTCCCGGGGGCCGAGGCGGTGGAGCGGGCCCTGCGGGAAGGCCCCCTCCACGTGACCACCTCTTCCCGGGATGGGGAGCCGGTGCGCCTCTACCTGCGCCCCGTGACCGGGCCCCGCGGACAAGGGCTGGTGCTGGCCGTGGGCCGCAGCCAGGGGCCGGAGATGGCCGCCCTGCGCCGCCTCCTCAGCATCCTGGTCATCGGCGGGGGCGCTGGCGTGCTCCTGGCCCTGGGGGGCGGCTACTTCCTGGCCGGGCGGGCGCTGCGGCCCATCAGCGAGGCCATGGAGAGGCAACGCACCTTCGTGGCCGACGCCTCCCACGAGCTGCGTACCCCCCTTTCCCTTATCAGGGCCAGCGCCGAGCTGGTGCGTCGCCACCCCGAGGAGCCGGTGGGTGCCCACCTCCAGTCCCTGGACGACATCGTGGCCGAGAGCGACCGTCTGGGCCACCTGGTGGGCCAGCTACTGACCCTGGCCCGCGCTGATGCCGGCCGCCTCCAGCTCAAGCGGACGGAGGTGGACCTCACCGCCCTGGTCGCCGATGTGCTGCGCCAGCTCCGGCCCCGGGCCGAGGCCAGAGGTCTCCGTCTGGAGATGCAGGCCCCCGGCCCCCTGCCCGTGCAGGGGGACGTCGACCGCCTGCGAGAGGTGGCCCTCGTCCTCCTGGACAACGCCCTCCGCTACAGCGACGACGGCGGCGCCGTGCGCCTCTTCCTCTCTGGGGACGGGAGAGGCGTCCGCCTGGCCGTCGCCGACGACGGCCCCGGCATCGACCCTCGAGACCTGCCCCACATCTTCGAGCGCTTCTATCGGGCGGATCGCGCCCGTAGCCGGGAGGACGGAGGCGCCGGCCTGGGGCTGGCCATAGCCAAGGCGCTGGTGGAGGCCCACGGCGGCCGCATCTGGGTGGAGAGCCGGCCCGGGCAGGGGGCCACCTTCGTAGTGGAGCTGCCCGCCGGTGGGTGAGGGCGGTCTGCCTTGACATGGCGGGCCAGTGGTGTAATGTAAATAATGGCCGAGGGGCCGAGGTGGTGGAATAGGCAGACACGCCGCCTTGAGGGGGCGGTGCCCGCAAGGGCGTGGGGGTTCAAATCCCCCCCTCGGCACCAGCGCCGGGAGCGGAAGTGGCGCAGCGGTAGCGCGCCTCCTTGCCAAGGAGGAGGTCGCGGGTTCGAATCCCGTCTTCCGCTCCAGCCCGGGAGGCGACGTAGCCAAGCGGTCTAAGGCAGGGGACTGCAAATCCCCGATCGCCGGTTCGAATCCGGCCGTCGCCTCCAGCCCTCACAGATGGGAGTCCGGCCATGGGCCTGTCCGTCTTCGGTGGAATCCCGTCCCCGCTGCTGTCCTCCCCGGGCGCCGGCCGTGACGCTGGCGCCAGCACGCGCCTGCCCTCCCCACGGAACGATGGGGAAGCGCTCGCCCGTCAATTTGCCAGTCCATATGACTATTCAGGTAGATCGACCATATCCAGGCTGTATCCGGCTTCGTTGAGATATTCGATGATCAGATCGGCAAGATTATGTGCTCCCTTCATACCTCCGTAAGGAGCAAAGGAGCCTTCTTCGCTGTGCCATACTCGACGAGTAGTGAAATCAGCATCTTCTTGCCCGTACCGCCTGACGAATTCACTGGCAGCACGCAAAGCCTGAGCGATACGATCAGCTTCAAAACGCTCTCTCCTCCGTTCGAAAACCGACCAGAGATGTCGGCAGACCAAATGCAGGGCGAACACGCCTGGAATTGCCTTCAGCAGCACGAATTCCTGTGGCTGTTCAAAGGGGTGGGGATACTCGGTACTGTCCGAAGCTTCATCCATTATCAGCTTCCAGGCTTGCCAGAACTCATTAACACCCCTGGCCAGCGCCCCGACCGAGTAATTCTCAAAGGGATAAGACGTGAGCAGTGGGCGTAGCGAATCACCGAAGGATTTTTTCTTTGATGATATGGGTGCGCGCTCTCCTCTGGTTGGGTGACTGGATCCTACCGTACCAGTGCGAGTTCGGGTCGTGCTGAAGGAGTTCAATGATCTCTGTGGCGAGCACCTCCCATTTGCGCTCTCTTACCACCTGTTTGCGCAATGGCACAGGGGCCATACGTGCTACCCTGACTAGGATGCGGTGAGCTAAATCTGTGCGAACCTTCTTGGCGGTTTCATTGATGAGACGGAACTGCTCTGCCTCTAGGGCCTCATTTGTGTTGTCAAGAATCACCGTTACAACGGGGAAATCTTCCAAGTGACGATAGCCCTGCTCGTCTATTGCCACTCGGAAACCTGCTAGGCGGTGCTGTCCGTCGACTTCGTAGAGGATGGTGTCGTCTGGGATGGTCAGAGTAGCGGTTCTGTCATCGTAGCGTAATTGACGCCGTGCAGCTAGGGTGACGGCGGTTGGCATAATCACCTAAGGAGTCTTTGTGAGGAAGCGCGCTATCTGCAAAGCACGGGGGCGTTCCGGCGCCCGCTGATAACCGTGCTCTACACCATCTTCCACACGAAAGACGTCCGGCCTTGATAATTTAATCAACTGGCCAGCTGGAATAGCAGTAACGTAGATAGTCTGCCCATCCTGGCGGACTTGAATAGCCTCAATCTTCATCAATCATCCTCCAATGCAACTCCTAGATAGATGATTGATTACTCTTTCACATGATGTCAAGAGGGTGAGGTCTTTCGCCCGCCTAGCGTACAGGCATCTTCAGGGCGCGCCGCGTCATGTAAGAAGGAGCCTTGGGTTAGCCTCAATCAGAGGGGGTCGCGATGCTTTCCTTCGCCTGCTCGGGCGTGGGCTTGTCTTGCAAAGGGGTGGAGGTAGGCTGGTGGTACCACGGGGATGGATAGGGAGTGGTTGCGGCGTGCGTTCCAACTCTGTCTGGAGGCCGCTCAGGCCCATTACCGGGGCAGGGGGACTGAGCGCCGGCGGGGCCACCCTTGGCTCTACGGTTGGGGCCTCTATCTGGCCCTCCTCCTCTTCCGGGCCTACCTCAGGGTCACCTACCGAGAGACGGCGGCCATCTATCGGGGGCTCTTCCCCGACTGCTCTTGTCCTTCCTTACCAATCGCTGCATCGCTTCGCCAAGAGGGTGGGGGGAGGAGCTTCAGGGCCTGTTCGGGAGGCTCAGGGCGAGGCCGTTAGCCCTGCTCCCCCAAGAGGAAGGCCCTGCTGCTCATAGACAGCACCGGGCTGGCCCAGCGCAGCAAGGGGGCAGCGGCCCAAGTGGCGGCGGCGTAGCCAGCTCTGGCAGGTGCGGGGCCATAGCCGGCTCCTCTATCTGATGCACCACTATCGGCAGGACACCCTCAGGCCTGGGAAGGGAGTGGCGGTGGACCCCACCTACGCCTCCGACGTGTGCCTGGGCCTCCTGGCCCTGGAAGGCGCCAGGGCTCGAGGCCACCCCGTTGCCGACGCCGGCGAAGGTGTCATCCTCCCGTGGTAGCTGGCGGTCAGAAGGGGCTTGTGGAGCACATCTAGGAGACGCTGCCCCTCATGGCTGGAAGCGGGCCTACCTAGAGGCCGCTATCTACAACCTGCGTCTGCTGGTACGCCTCTTATCTGCTTGCACTGGCTGCCCCCCTGGCTCCTCGGCTCCGCATCTCTGGCCCGCACTCTCTGATTTCAAGACAAGCCCGCTGGGCCTTGACGGGTCTCGGGGTCGTGCTAAAATCCGGACTCGGGAGCGGGCGGTTAGCTCAGTGGGAGAGCGCTTGCTTCACACGCAAGAGGTCGCAGGTTCGAGTCCTGCACCGCCCACCATCCTCTATTCATCTGCCCCAGCGATGCAGCGCTGAGCGTCGCTCCTCTGCCTCTCTGACCGTCAGCCGCAGGTCGTCCATTTTGGCGAAGGCGTAGGGCAGGAAGGCCTCCGGGTCAACCTGGCAGAGGACCTCGCCCCGGGTGTAGATGTCACCCTCGGCGTAGGTGGCCTGGGTGACGCGGCGGACGGGGAGATCGGCCACCGGGTCGTAGGGGGAGTCCAGGAGGGAGATCTCGCCCCGGGCGTGGCGGATCAGCCTCGTGTCGAAATCGGAGTGCACCAGGACCAGCAGGGGCGGGTGGTCGAAGCCCTGGCCGTCCGGCCGGGGCAGGAATTTGAAGTGGAAGATGCGGGTGCGACGTCGTCCCACGGGCATCTCCTCCCCCAGGGTGGCTCGGAAGCGCATGAAGACGGCGCCACGGCGTTCCACCTGGCCCGATACCTCGTCGTCCCGCACCTGGAAGGACACGGTGGCCAGCTTCTTGGGCTCGCCGTAGAGCTCCCGGCCGAAGATGACCGCCTCAGCGGTGGACATGGGCATGGCCAGGCAGTAGTTGCCTTCGATATCGCCATAGCGGGCCCGCAGGAAGAGGGCGGCCCCCAGGAAGCCGCCGACGCAGTCGGAATCTCCCACCTGGCCGATCCAGGCGGTGGCCAGGGACTCGCCGGTCGGCTCCAGGGGCGGTGGGAGGAGGGCACGCAGGACGTCGGCGTCGGTCTCGAACCAGAAGGTGAGGTAGCGACCGTCCCAGAAGCGGGGCGCAGCGTAGAGGGACTGCAGCTCTCGGATCTCCTCTGGTCGCTTCAGCAGGCGCATCGGTCCACCCCCAGGGCCAGGTTGTATCCCATGGTAGCTCCCAGAGGAGGGCTGTCAAGCTGCGGCGACCGGCGTCCATCCCGGCCCGAACTGTGGCGGGCTAGAAGACCGGGGTTGCCGACCCGATCGGGAGGAGGTAGGGCCGTAACCCCGTCCTGCCATCGCCCCTGGGCCGCTTGGCCCCCAGCCTCGCCTCGAGGGTGCCCGTTGCGAGGACAGCGGCGGGGCGCGGTCTGCCTACCCGGCTAGCGGCAGGTCACCGAGAACTCCTCGAACTCCACCACCGTCTCGCCGTTGGCGTTGGTGGCCACGTGGGCCACGTCCTTCACCTGGGCCTTGCGACCATCGGTCCCCCAGCCCTCGCCGTTGAGGGTGAAGGTGTTGTTGTGGTTCCTCCTGTTGACGTTCTCTCCGAACCATTGGGTGAAGTGGCCGGAGCAAGCCTCGCCGTCCCGTTCCCAGGTGGACCAGCCCTGGAGGGTGCCGGTGATGTGATAGCGGCCGTCATCGAATGCAGTGGTGTGGAGCACGCCCCGCCAAGTGACGGATCAGGGCATCTTCCCCATCGCAGGCCGGGCCCGCGAAGGACTCAGCAGTGGTGGGCGGCTGTGCAAGGACTGAGGCGGGGCCGAACGACAAGAGGGCGACGACTGGCGCTGCAAACGGGATTGCCAGCGGGCTCGTGCGGGGGTGGTTGACAAGAGGGGTGGAGCGTGGTACCCTGGGGAGTGATGATCGGACGAGTGTCCCCGTCCGCGTCCCCTGTTCTGTCCCAGCAGCTTTGGTAGCCATTTCCCAGGGCCATATGACTTTTGCCGCGGGAGGAATGCCCAGTCATGGTGCTAGCTGAGAGCCTCTCCCGGGATGGGCGTGGTCTGCCCAGCCTGACCAAGTCCTACTCCCGGATCCCCGATGTCCTCGAGTTGCCGGACCTGATCCGTATTCAGAAAGACTCGTACCGCTGGTTTCTGGAGGAGGGGCTCCAGGAGCTGCTGGACGAGATCTCGCCCATCCAGGACTACACCGGGGCGCGCCTGGAGATCCGCTTCCAGAAGGAGCTGACCCCCACCCTGGACGATGTGGAAGAGATGGAGGGGCAGGTGCCCCTGGAGGACGTCTACGACAGCCAGGGGCGCCTGCTGGCCCGCCATGGCCGGCCCCTGACGCGCGAGGAGGCCGAGGCCCTCAAGAAGGCCGGCGTGCAGTCCGTGCCCGTGCGCCCCTACTATCTGGAGAGGCCCAAGTTCACGGAAGAGGAGTGCCGGGAGAACAACCTGACCTACTCGGCGCCCGTCCGCGTCAACGTGGGGCTCATCGTCAAGGAGACGGGGGAGATCAAAGAGCAGCAGATCTTCCTGGGCGAGCTCCCCCTCATGACGGACCGTGGCACCTTCATTATCAACGGCGCCGAGCGAGTGGTGGTCTCCCAGCTGGTGCGCTCTCCCGGGGCCTACTTCACCCTGGAGCGGGACCCCACCACCGGCCGCCAGCTAGGCTTCGCCAAGCTGATACCCAACCGCGGAGCCTGGCTGGAGTTCGAGACCTCCCCCCGGGGCGTCATCTACGTCAAGGTGGACCGCCGCCGCAAGCTGCCCGTCACCATCCTGTTGCGGGCCATCGACCAGGACCCCCACATCAGCGACCCTCGCCAGCTGGGGACCAACGAGCGGCTGCTGGCCCTCTTCGCCGACGTGGACACGGACCCTGACCACCGCTACATCCAGGCCACCCTGGACCGGGACACCGGCTGTCGCAACAAGGAAGAGGCCATCCTGGAGTTCTACCGCCGCATGCGCCCGGGCGACCCTCCCACCATGGAGAACGCCCGCAGCCTGCTGAACAACCTCTTCTTCAACCCCCGCCGCTACGACCTGGGCAAGGTGGGGCGCTACAAGCTCAACAAGAGGCTGGGGCTGCAGGCCGATGAGAAGACCCGCATCCTCACCCTGCCGGACCTGGTGGCGGTAGTGAAGGAGCTGATCCGGCTGAACCAGGGCCTCGGCAGGCCCGACGACATAGACCACCTGGGCAACCGGCGCGTCCGCACCGTGGGCGAGCTGGTCCAGAACCAGGTGCGCATAGGCTTCCTGCGCATGGAGCGGGCCATCCGGGAGCGGATGAGCATCACCGACGTGGCCCAGGCCTCCCCGGCCAGCCTCATCAACGTCCGGCCCGTCCAGGCCGCCATACGGGAGTTCTTCGGCAGCTCTCAGCTCTCCCAGTTCATGGACCAGACCAACCCCCTGGCCGAGCTGACCCATAAGCGTCGCCTCTCCGCCCTGGGGCCGGGCGGCCTCTCCCGTGAGCGGGCCGGCTTCGAGGTGCGGGACGTCCACCACAGCCACTACGGTCGCATCTGCCCCATCGAGACGCCTGAGGGGCCCAACATCGGCCTCATCGGCAGTCTGGCCACCTACGGCCGGGTCAACGAGTATGGCTTCATCGAGACCCCCTACCGGCGGGTCTACCGGGAGCTCGCCAAAGACTCCCCCCACCTGGTGGGGCGCATCCTGCGGGAGGACCTGTACGATGCCTCCGGCTCCCTCCTGGCCCCCGCCGGCGCCGAGATCACCCAGGAGCTGGCCGACCAGATAGAGAAGCGGCTGCCCGCCGACGCCGTCATCCCGGTGCGGCCCTTCGTCTCCACCGACGTGGAGTACCTCTCCGCCGACGCCGAGGAGCAGTTCGTCATCGCCCAGGCCAACTCCCCGGTGGACGAGCGGGGCCACTTCCAGAGTGAGCGGCTGGAGGCCCGGCAGGGCGGCCACTTCATCTCCGCCACCCCGGACCAGGTGGACTTCGTGGACCTGACGCCCAAGCAGACGGTCTCCGTGGCCGCCTCCCTCATCCCCTTCTTGGAGCACGACGATGCCAACCGTGCCCTCATGGGCGCCAACATGCAGCGTCAGGCCGTCCCCCTGGTGCGGCCGGAGGCCCCCCTGGTGGCCACCGGCATGGAGCTGCGCTCCGCCACCGACTCGGGCCAGATAGTGGTGGCGGAGAAGGACGGCGTCGTCCTCAGCGTCACCGGGGAGGCCATCACCGTCCGCTACGACGACGGCGAGGAGAAGACCTACCGCCTCTTCAAGTTCGTCCGCTCCAACCAGGGCACCTGCCTCAACCAGCGGCCCATCGCCCGCAAGGGGCAGCGGGTGCGCCGGGGCGACCCCCTGGCCGATAGCTGCTCCACCGACGGCGGCGAGCTGGCCCTGGGGCAGAACCTCCTGGCCGCCTTCATGGCCTGGGAGGGCTACAACTTCGAGGACGCCATTATCATCTCCGAGGCCGTAGTCAGGGACGACCGCTACACCTCCATCCACATCGAGAAGTACGAGGTGGAGGCCCGGGACACCAAGCTGGGGCCGGAGGAGATCACCCGGGACATCCCCAACGTGGGCGAGGAGTCCCTGCGCGACCTGGACGAGTGGGGCGTCATCCGCGTGGGGGCCGAGGTCCGGGCCGGCGACATCCTGGTGGGCAAGATAACCCCCAAGGGCGAGACGGAGCTCTCCGCCGAGGAGAAGCTCCTGCGGGCCATCTTCGGCGAGAAGGCCCGGGAGGTGAAGGACACCTCCAAGAGGGTGGACCCCGGTGATTGGGGCCGCATCATCGCCACCCGCTTCTTCGCCCGGCCGGACCCCGGCCACGGCCAGCCCGGCCACCAGTGCCGCTGGCCCCCCTACGCCGAGATAACGGAGCAGATGTCGGTGGGGATCAACGCCCGTGTCGTCGTCTTCGTCGCTCAGCGGCGCCCCATCACCGTGGGCGACAAGATGGCGGGTCGCCACGGCAACAAGGGCGTAGTGGCCCGCATCCTCCCCGTGGAGGACATGCCCCACCTGCCGGACGGTACCCCCGTGGACATCATCCTCAACCCCATCGGCGTGCCCAGCCGTATGAACGTGGGGCAGGTGCTGGAGACCCACCTGGGCTGGGCGGCCAGGCGGCTGGGCTTCCGCGCCATCTCCCCCGTCTTCGATGGCGGCAACCCCAAGACCATCGAGGACGCCCTCTCCCGCGTCTGGCTGGTGGAGCAGGCGGGGGCCCTCCTGCCCGGCCCCTCCGGGAAGCCCAACCCGGTGGGGGAGAACGTAGACTACGAGAAGGCCAGCGCCTGGCTGCGGGAGCAGGGCTATGACCCGGACAAGGTCTTCAGCGACAGCGATGAGCACGTGGGCGAGGCCAAGCGGGCCGCTCTGGAGCTCTGGCTGGAGCAGCAGGGCGAGACCGACGTGCGCGGCCGGCCCATGGCCGAGCTGGACGACAGGGCGGAGCGGCTCCTGATGGAGCGGGGCGTCGCCGCCCCCACCTACGGCCGGCAGGTCCTCATCGACGGCCGCACCGGGGAGCCCTTCCAGCAGCCAGTGACGGTGGGCTACATCTACATGATGAAGCTCATCCACCTGGTGGAGGACAAGAGCCATGCCCGCTCCACCGGCCCCTACTCCCTCATCACCCAGCAGCCCCTGGGAGGCAAGGCCCAGTTCGGCGGCCAGCGCTTCGGCGAGATGGAGGTATGGGCCCTGGAGGCCTACGGCGCCGCTCACACCCTCCAGGAGATGCTCACCATCAAGTCCGACGACGTGGTGGGCCGCCAGAAGGCCTACGAGGCCATCCTCAAGGGCGAGGACATCCAGGAGCGGGGCGTGCCCGAGTCCTTCAAGGTCCTCATGCGGGAGCTGCAGAGCCTCTGTCTCTCCGTGCAGCCCCTGAGGGAGGAGGAGCCAGTCAGCCTGCCCGAGACGGCCACCGCTGAGCTGCCTCGCCTGGGCATAGACCTGAGCGGCTTCGAAAAGGAGGAGGAGGTCCTTGGCCCCTGAGACCAACGAGTTCAACGCCGTCCGCATCTCCCTCGCCTCGCCGGAGCAGATACGCTCCTGGTCCTATGGCGAGGTCACCAAGCCAGAGACCATCAACTACCGCACCCTGAAGCCGGAGAAGGACGGTCTCTTCGACGAGAAGATCTTCGGCCCCACCAAGGACTTCGAGTGCTACTGCGGCAAGTACAAGCGGGTGCGCTACCGCGGCGTCATCTGCGATAAGTGCGGCGTGGAGGTCACCCGCGCCCGCGTCCGCCGGGAGCGCATGGGCCACATAGAGCTGGCGGCTCCCGTGGCCCACATCTGGTTCGTGCGGGGGACGCCCAGCCGTATCGGCCTCCTGCTCCATATCTCTCCCCGCAACCTGGAGCGGGTCCTCTACTTCGCCCAGTACATCGTCACCAGCGTGGACCCTCAGGCCAAGGAGCGGGTCCTGGGCGAGATCCGCCAGCGGATGGAGAAGGAGCTCCAGGAGTTGGAGGAGCGCTACCAGCAGGCGCTGGAGGCCATCGAGACCGGCGAGGGAGAGGGCAGCGAGCGGGAGGTGGCCGCCCTGCGGCGTCGTATGGAGGAGGAGCGGGAGCAGGTCCGCCTCCGCTACGAGGCGGAGATAGACGACCTGGAGGATCTCACGGACCCCGTCCGTGACGACCAGTGCACCTTCCTCAGCGACCAGAAGTATCGTGATCTCTCCGAGCGCTATCCCGGCGTCTTCGAGGCCGGCATGGGAGCCGAGGCCATCATGGACATCCTCCGCCGCCTGGACCTGGACCGTCTGGCCCAGAAGCTGCGGCAGGAAGTCCTGGGCAGCAGCGGCCAGCGGCGCAAGGTGGCCATCAAGCGGCTCAAGCTGGTGGAGGCCTTCCGCAAGAGCGGCAACAAGCCGGAGTGGATGATCATCACTATACTGCCGGTGCTGCCGCCGGACCTCCGCCCCATGGTCCAGCTCGACGGCGGCCGCTTCGCTACCAGCGACCTGAACGACCTCTACCGTCGCGTCATCAACCGCAACAACCGCCTCAAGCGGCTCCTGGAGCTGGGGGCGCCGGAGATCATCATCCGCAACGAGAAGCGGATGCTGCAGGAGGCGGTGGACTCCCTCATAGACAACGGGCGGCGGGGCCGCCCCGTCTCCACCGCCGGCAACCATCGGCTCAAGTCCCTGTCCGACCTCCTGCGGGGCAAGCAGGGCCGCTTCCGCCAGAACCTTCTGGGGAAGCGGGTGGACTACTCCGGTCGCTCCGTCATCGTCGTCGGGCCGGAGCTGAAGTTGCACCAGTGCGGCCTGCCCAAGCGGATGGCCCTGGAGCTGTTCAAGCCCTTCGTGATGCACGGACTGGTGGCGCGGGGCATCGCCCACAACATCAAGTCGGCCAAGCGGATGGTGGAGCGGGCCCGGCCGGAGGTGTGGGACATCCTGGAGGAGGTGGTCAAGGAGCGGCCCGTCCTTCTCAACCGCGCCCCCACCCTGCACCGGCTGGGGATCCAGGCCTTCATGCCCGTCCTCATAGACGGCTCCGCCATTCAGCTCCACCCCTTGGTCTGCGCCGCCTTCAACGCCGACTTCGACGGCGACCAGATGGCCGTCCACGTACCCCTCTCCCAGCGGGCGGTGGCGGAGGCCCAGCAGGTGATGCTCTCCAGCCACAACCTGCTCCTCCCTGCCAGCGGCGAGCCCACCGTCACCCCCACGCTGGAGATCGTCCTGGGGCTCTACTACCTGACCCTGGAGAAGCCTAACGCCAAGGGGGAGTACCGGGAGGACGTCTTCCCGCCCCAGGGGGTCTATGCCAGCTTCGACGAGGCCAAGCTGGCCTACGACATGGGGCTGGTGGACCTCCAGGCCCGCATCCGCGTGCGGGACGTCCGCCTGGGCGGCCAGAGCATCGTCACCACCCTGGGACGCATCCTCTTCAACGAGGTGGTCCCCCCTGAGCTGGGCTTCCGCAACCAGGTGATGGACAAGAAGGCTATCAAGGATCTGGTCACCGAGTGCTACCACAAGCTGGGTGAGGCCCCCACCGCCCTCATGGCCGACCGCATGAAGGAGCTGGGCTTCCGCTACGCCACCCGCTCCGGCATCACCATCTCCATGAACGACCTGAAGGTGCCGCCGGAGAAGGAACAGCTCCTGGAGGAGGCGGACAGCCGCATCGCCGAGATCGAAGAGGAGTACAACCTGGGCCTCATCACCGAGGAGGAGCGCTACGAGAAGGCGGTCCAGGTCTGGCGGGAGACCACCGACCGCATGCAGGAGCTGATCCAGCAGAACCTGGACCGTTACGGCGGCATCTACCTGATGGCCGTCTCCGGGGCCAAGGGTAACATCAGCCAGATAGCCCAGATGGCCGGCATGCGCGGCCTCATGACCGACCCCTCCGGCCGCATCATTGACCTCCCCATACGCTCCAGCTTCCGGGAGGGGCTGACGGTGCTGGAGTACTTCATCTCCACCCACGGCGCCCGCAAGGGGCTGGCCGACACCGCCCTCCGCACCGCCGACTCCGGCTACCTGACCCGGCGCCTGGTGGACGTGGCCCAGGACGTCATCGTCCTGGAGGAGGACTGCGGAACCACCGCTGGCGTCTGGATGACCCAGCCCAAGGAGGGCGTGGTGATCCAGACCCTGCGGGACCGCATCCTGGGCCGGGTCGCCGCCGCCGACGTGACGGACGCCGCCACCGGGGAGGTGCTGGTCCAGCGCAACCAGGAGATAACGGAGGAGGTGGCGGACCGCATCATCGCCGCCCCGGAGATAGAGGTCATGGGGGAGCGCCTGGCGGGCGAGGAGAAGCGGGTCTACGTCCGCTCACCTCTCTCCTGTCAGGCCCGCCGGGGCGTCTGTGTCCTCTGCTATGGCCGCGATCTGGGCCGCGGACGCCTGGTCCACGTGGGCGAGGCGGTGGGCATCATCGCCGCCCAGAGCATCGGCGAGCCTGGCACCCAGCTCACCATGCGTACCTTCCACACGGGCGGCGTGGCCACCGTGGACATCACCTCCGGCCTGCCGCGGGTGGAGGAGCTGTTCGAGGCCCGCGTCCCCAAGGGCGCCGCCGCCATGGCCGAGATCGACGGCTACGTGGAGATCGAGGAGACGGGCGAACACCGGCGCATCCGCGTCGTCAACATCGAGCCCTTCTCGGAGGAGTACGCCCTGCCTGAGGGCGCCCAGGTCCTGGTCCAGGAGGGGCAGCGGGTGGAGGCCGGCCAGGTGCTCGCCCGCCTGGAGAGCGAGGCCGGCGACGGCTCCCTGCCTGTCCCCGCCCAGACGGAGATAGTGGCCCGCACCGCCGGGCAGGTCTCCGCCCTCTCCCCGGAGCGCATCACGGTGACCTATGAGGAGAAGGACCAGCGAGAGTACCTGGTGCCCCTCACCGCCCGGCCACGCGTCCAGCCCGGCGACTACGTGCGGGCCGGCGAGCCCCTGACCGAGGGGCCCCTCAACCCCCAGGATATCCTGCGCATCCTGGGGCCGGAGGCCGTCCAGCGCTACCTGGTGGACGAGATCCAGGCCGTCTACAGCTCCCAGGGCGTCAACATCCACGACAAGCACGTGGAGGTCATCATCCGTCAGATGCTGCGGCGGGTGCGGGTGGACCACCCCGGCGACACCGACTTCCTGCCGGGCGACATCGTGGACCGCTTCCGCTTCGAGGAGGCCAACGCCAAGGCGCTGGCCGAGGGCGGCGAGCCGGCCACGGCCCACCCCGTCCTCCTGGGCATCACCAGGGCCGCCCTCCTCACCGACAGCTTCCTAGCCGCCGCCTCCTTCCAGGAGACCACCCGCGTCCTCACCGAGGCGGCCATAGAGGGCAAGACGGACTACCTGCTGGGGCTCAAGGAGAACGTCATCATCGGCCGCCTCATCCCCGCCCGCGCCCCCATCGTGGTGCCGGAGCAGGAGAGGCCGGCCGGCGTGGCCCCGGCCGCCCAGACCGCCCTCCTCGCCCCCGAGGAGATGGAGGAGGAAACCAGCATGTCCCTGGCCGAGGCGGAGGACGAGGATCTGGAGGAGGAAGAGGAGGAAGGCGAGGAGTAATCGGGAGGGAGCGCTTGGCTGCCGAGGGCCGCGGGAGACCCCGCGGCCCTCTTCACTTCAGCGATGGAGGGATGGAGCATGAGCACCACCCGGGCCGATAAGGCCAGCGAGGCCAACCCCTACGCCATGGCCCTGGCCCAGTTCCACGCCGCCGCCGACCGCCTGGGCCTGGACGACGGCCTCCGCCAGGTGATGGCCACCTGCAAGAGGGAGCTGGTGGTCCACTTCCCCGTGAGAATGGACGACGGCTCCATACGTGTCTTCACCGGCTACCGCGTCCAGCACAACCTGGCGCGTGGCCCCGGCAAAGGGGGCATCCGCTACCACCCGGCCGTGGACCTGGACGAGGTGCGGGCCTTGGCCATGTGGATGACCTGGAAGACGGCAGTGGTGAACCTGCCCTACGGCGGCGCCAAAGGCGGCGTGGCCGTGGACCCTCACCAGCTCTCCCTCCAGGAGCTGGAGAACCTGACCCGCCGCTTCGCCACCGAGCTGAGCGTCCTCATCGGCCCCCAGGAGGACATCCCCGGGCCGGACATGGGCACCAACGCCCAGGTGATGGCCTGGATGATGGACACCATCAGCATGCACCGGGGCTACACGGTGCCCGGGGTGGTCACCGGGAAGCCGGTGAGCATCGGTGGCAGCCAGGGGCGCCTGGAGGCCACCGGCCGTGGCCTCTTCTACATCGTGCAGGAGGTGGTGGCCCAGCGCCATCTGGACCGGGACGGCCTCACGGTGGCCGTCCAGGGGTTCGGCAATGTGGGCTCCGTCGTCGCCTGGTTGCTGCATCGGGCCGGCTACCGCATCGTCGCTCTCAGCGACACCGCCGGCGGCATCTACAACGGGCGGGGACTGGATCCCGACGCCCTATGGCACCACAAGCGGCGGGGAGGCCGCCTCATAGACGCCCCCGTGGGCGACCGCATCAGCAATGACGAGCTGCTGAGGTTGCCGGTAGACGTCCTCATCCCCGCTGCCGTGGAGGGCCAGCTCACCAGCGCCAACGCCCCGGCGGTGCAGGCGCGCATCATCGTGGAGGGGGCCAACGGTCCCACCACGCCGGAGGCCGATGCCATCCTGGCCGAGAAGGGCGTCCTGGTGGTGCCGGACATCCTGGCCAACGCGGGGGGCGTCGTCGTCTCCTACTTCGAGTGGGTGCAGGACCTGCAGAACTTCTTCTGGGAGGAGGAGGAGGTGAACGAGCGCCTGCGCCAGGTGATGGTGCGCGCCTTTCAGCAGGTGGCCCGCCTGGCGGAGGCCGAGGGGACGACGCTGCGGGAGGCGGCGATGCTGCTGGCTGTCCAGCGGGTGGCGGAGGCGACGCGCGTCCGCGGCATCTACCCCTGAGGGGAGAGAGTGGCCTGCAGCTCCTGCCAGCGCCGCCAGAGGGCAGCCATGTCCAGGCCGGCGTCCAGGTGCCCCCAGGGCAGGAGCTCGTCCTGGGCCCGTTCCCGGCCGGCGTAGGCCTCAGCGGCCAGGCCGGCCTCGGCCAGGGCCCGCTCCCAGACGGCCCAGACGAAGGCCTCTCGCCGCGTTTCCAGCCTCGCCCCTAGCTCCCAGGCCCTGCGCACGGCGGCGCCGAGGCGACGGTCGCCCCGGGCCAGGGTGGCGGCGAGGAGGGCCCGCTCTGGCCGCTCGCAGGAGAGCTCCACTCCCCCCTTTTTGAGGGCGTTGCGCAGGAAGGAGGCCGCCTCCTCCAGGTAGGGGAGCTCTCTCTGGGCTGCCCACTGGAAGGGCGTCCAGGGCCGGGGGACGAAGAGGGACGCCTCCACCCGGGCGTGGGCCCGCCCGCCGTGGTGGAAGCGGCCGCGGCGTCGCACCTCCTGGGCCAGGGCGACGAGGGCGGTCAGGTCATCCCGCTCCTCGCCGGGGAGGCCAACCGTCACCTGCAGCCGCAGGCTGGTCCAGCCCCGGGCGTAGGCCTCATCGGCCAGACGGGCCACCTCGGCGTCGGTCATGGGCTCGCCCAGGGCGGCCCGCAGTCGCTCAGAGGCCGCCGCCAGCCGCAGCGTGAGGGCGCCGGTCGGCTGGCCGTGGGCGGCGGTGGCCGCCGCCGCCAGCCACTCCTCCCGTGGGGGGAGGGGCCCCAGCCGCACCGCCACCTCCGGCGGCAGGGACTGCCTCAGCGACTGCACGAGCTGGCGAGGCGGGTAGGCGGGCTCGCCGCTCAGGAACAGCTCGCGGTGGCCGGTGTTGACCAGCGCCTCCCGCGCTGCCGCCAGTACCTCCTCCTGGGAACGCTCGCGGTAGGGCCCCAGGTAGCCGCCCTCTGCGAGGCGGTCGCCGCCGCGGGCCAGCTCCAGCTCCACCCCGTCCCGCACCGTCTCCACGAAGGGGACCACCGGGGCGGTGGGGGCTGGCGGAAGGGGGACGGCCCAGCGGAAGCGAGGCCGGGCGGGGGCGCCCTCCAGGGGGGCCAGGCCGCCCCCCTCCCGAGGGGCATGGAGGGAGGGGACGTATACGCCGGGCACCTGCGCCGCCTCCCGAAGGAGGGGGCGGCGCTCCGCCCCGCCGGCCGCCCACCGCTCCAGCAGAGGGAGGAGGTCGGGCAGGACGGCCTCGGCATCGCCCAGGAGGAAGAGGTCCACGAAGTCGGCCAGGGGCTCGGGGTTGGCGGCGGCCGGCCCGGCCACCAGCACCAGCGGCCCCCGCTCCCGCTGCTGGGCCTCCAGGGGGATGCCGCCCAGGTCCAAGACGTCCAGGACGGTGGTGTAGGAGAGCTCGTGGGGCAGCCAGACGAGCAGGGCGTGGAACTCCCCGGGGGCGTGGCGGGTCTCCAGGCTCCAGAGGGGCAGACGGAGCTCCCGCAGGGCCATCGCCAGGTCCGGCCAGGGGGCGAAGAGGCGTTCACACAGGACCGAGGGGCGGGCATTGAGGAGGGCGTAGAGGGAGTGGACGGCGGGGGAGGCCATACCCACCTCGTAGACGTCCGGGTAGGTCAGGAGAACGTGCAGGGAGGCCTCCTCCCAGGAGCGACGGTCAGCGTTCCACTCGCCGCCGCTGTAGCGGGCGGGGCGAGTGACGCGGGGCAGCAGGGGCTCGGGGTCCACCGGTGGCAAGTCGATACCTCACCGTGGCGGTCTGTGCACCGTCCGCAAGTAGCCATGATAAGAAAGGCCCCCCTGGGGGACAAGGCGAACCCAGCGGCCCAGCGCCGACGTTGACATGACGAGGAGGGGTAGCTTAACCTGGAATCGAAAAAACCCTATAACGCCGCCGAATCTGCCCGCCGGGGCAGAGCGGGGGACCCGGGTGTATGGGGTGAATGTCGCCCGCGGGGCGACTAGGCTAGCTCCTTCGGCCGAACCCGTCAGCTAACCCCGTAGGCGTAGGAAGGAGAGGCCTTGGGCCAGGAGAAGCTCGGGGCGAGGGGGCCCGCCTCTCGCCCTCTAAATTTGGTCATCCGCGCCGAGAGGGCCAACGGGCGCACCGTGGCCGTAGGGACTGCAGGCCGCCGACGCTGGGCACGCCGCGAATACCTTCTTCTCGTCGGCATCGCCCTGGTCATCACCCTCTTCGCCGGCGCCTTTTTCTACTTCGGCGCTGACGCCAGCGACCTGCGTCGCTACGGCTACGCTGGCCTCTTCCTGGTCAACCTCCTGGGGGCTGCCTCCATCTTCCTTCCCTCGCCGGCGGCGGCCAGCGTCGTGGGCGGTGGCGCCTTCCTGGAGAACTTCCTGGGAGTGCCCGCGCCGTTCTGGGTGGGGCTGGTGGCGGGGCTGGCGGAGGCCCTGGGAGAGCTGACCGGCTACCTGGCCGGCTACGGCGGCCGCGTGGTGGTCCAGGACCACCCCCAGTACCAGCGGGTCTATAGCTGGATGGCGCCCCGGGGTGCTCTGGTCATGTTCCTCATGTCGGTGGTGCCCAACCCCCTATTCGATGTGGCGGGGCTGGTGGCCGGCGCCCTCCAGATGCCGCTGGGGCGTTTCTTTCTGGCCGTCCTCCTGGGCAAGGTCATAAAGGGGTGGTACATGGCGGCGGCTGGGGCGCTGGGCCTCAGCCTCCTGACGCAACTGGGCTGACTGAGCGGCGCTTATGGCGGTTCACGGTGCTATACTGCTCATCAGACCGATAACGAGGCCCGCTCACGGGCAGGGGAGGGGCGGTGGAGGCTAGACACGCCATGTCCGGCGATAGTCACCAGATGAGGGGGCAGCCCTTCGTTAACATTCTGCTCAGCATACTAGGGGCCATCTTCTTCGGCTTCATCGGCCTCAGGGTGGGCCAGGCGCTGGCGGAGGAGGCCAACGGCCTGCTGTCCCTTCTCTACTGGGCTCTCTTCCCCATAGGCTTCATACTGCTGGGCGCCGTCATCACTCCGCTGGCGCTGGTGCCCTTCCTCATTCGCTTCCAGGAGTGGATGCAGCAGGTGAGGCCCCTGCAACTTGTCCTGGGGATCCTGGGTCTGGTGGCTGGGCTGCTGGCCTCGGCCCTGCTCACGCCCTGGCTGGTGGCCCTGCCCGGGGTGGGCGGCTTCCTGGCCCCCCTCATGGTCAGCTTCATCCTGGGCATCCTGGGGGTGACGGCCCTGGTCAGCCGGGAGGAGGACTTCGCTCAATTGCTGGCCCGCCACTTCCCCACCCGCGGCGGCTGGCCGGGCGAGAAGGTGATCGTGGACACCAGCGCCATCATCGATGGCCGCATCGCCGATATCGCGCAGACGGGCTTCCTGCCCGGCTCGGTGGTGGTGCCCCGCTTCGTCCTGGACGAGCTGCGCTACATAGCGGACTCCCCGGACGCCATCCGCCGCAACCGGGGCCGCCGGGGCCTGGACGTCCTGACGCGGCTCCGCCGGGAGGGCCACGTACCTGTCCTGGTGGCGGAGGAGGACTTTCCGGACGCCCCCGACGTAGACGCCAAGCTCATCCGGCTGGCCAAGAAGCTCTCCGCCCCCATCCTCACCAACGACTTCAACCTGAACCGCATCGCCGAGGTGGAGGGGATCCGGGTGCTCAACCTGAACCAGCTCGCCAACGCTGTGAAGGTGGTCATCCTGCCGGGCGAGGAGATGGAGGTCCAGATCGTCCAGGAAGGGAAGGAGGCGGAGCAGGGGGTGGGCTTCCTGGACGACGGCACCATGGTGGTGGTGGAGGGCGGCCGGCGGTATCTGAACGAGCGACTTCCCGTCATAGTCACCCGGGTCCTGCAGACGGTAGCGGGCCGCCTGATCTTCGCCCACCCCAAGGGGGCGCCTTGAGGGAGGCCTCCCCTGCCCCGGCCACGGTGGGGGCGGTCATCGTCGCCGCCGGGGAGAGCCGCCGCATGGGCGGCATCGACAAGCTCTTCGCTCCTCTGGGGGAAAGGCCCGTCCTGGCCCACGCCCTTCTCCCCTTCGAGCGCTCGCCCCAGGTGGAGCGTATAGCTCTGGTGGTCTCGGCCCAGAACCAGGAGCGGGCCCGCGCCCTCGTCCAGGGGCTGGGGCTGCGCAAGGTGACGGCCATCTGCCTGGGTGGGCCCCGCCGTCAGGACTCGGTGCGGCTGGGGCTGGAGGCCCTGGGCCCCTGCCAGTGGGTCCTGGTGCATGACGGCGCCCGGCCCCTGATGCCTCAGGAGCTGATCACGGCCGGGCTGGAGGCCGCCCGGGAGACGGGGGCGGCCGTCCCCGTGGTCCCCCTGGTGGACACCGTGAAGGAGGTGGAGGGGGGGCTGGTGGTGCGCACCCTGGACCGCAGCCGCCTGGCGGCCGTCCAGACGCCCCAGGTCTTCCGCTACGATCTGCTCCAGGAGGCGCACCGCCGCTTCGGCGTGGAGGTGACGGACGACGCCGCCATGCTGGAGGCGCTGGGACACCCCGTGCGCACCTTCCCCGGCTCGCCCCGCAACCTGAAGGTCACCACATCTCTGGACCTGGCCCTGGCGCGGGCGCTCCTGGCGGAGGGCAGCGCCGTCAGATAACCTGTGTAGTGGACGTCCGGGCCTTCGTCGACAATGCGTATCGGCATCGGCTATGATATACACCGGTTTCAGGAGGGACGCTCCCTGCGGTTGGGAGGAGTGGACGTCCCCTGGCAACGGGGGCTGGCCGGCCATAGCGATGCGGACGTGCTGCTCCACGCCATCATGGACGCCCTCCTGGGGGCCGCTGGCCTCGGCGACATCGGCCAACACTTCCCGCCCCACGACCCGACCTACGAGGGGGCCGACAGCCTGATGCTCCTCGCCCGGGTGCGACAGATGGTGATGGAGGCGGGCTTCCGGCCCCTGGGGCTCGACGCCACCGTCATCGCCGAGGAGCCCCGGCTGGGCCCCTACCTGTCCGCCATGCGGGAGCGCATCGCCCAGGCGCTGGGGATGGCCGTGGAGCAGGTGAACGTCAAGGCCAAGAGCCACGAGGGGCTGGGCGCCCTGGGCCGGGGGGAGGGCATCGCCGCCCTGGCCGTGGCCCTCCTGGAGGCGGAGGAGAGGCGCCCGCCGGAGCCCTCGCCCGGTTGACTGGCCGTCGCGGAGCATGGGGCTGTTGCAGAGCATCAAGCGGGACATACAGGCGGCGCTGGAGCGGGATCCGGCGGCCACCAGCGCCCTGGAGGTGGTGCTCACCTACCCGGGCTTCCACGCCCGGCAGTTCCACCGCCTGGCCCACTGGCTCTATAAGCGGCGGCGCCGCCTCCTGGCCCGCGTCATCTCCCACATAAGCCGCGCCCTCACCGGCATCGAGATACACCCGGGGGCCAAGATAGGCGAGGGGTTCTTCATAGACCACGGCATGGGTGTCGTCATCGGCGAGACGACGGAGATCGGCGACAACTGCCACCTCTACCAGGGGGTCACTCTGGGGGGCACCAGCACCAAGCGGGAGAAGCGGCACCCCACCCTGGGCAACAACGTGGTGGTGGGGGCGGGGGCCAAGATCATCGGCGCCGTCACCATCGGCGACAACGCCAAGATCGGCGCCGGGTCCGTCGTCGTCTCCAACGTCCCGCCCAACGCCACCGTGGTGGGCGTCCCCGGCCACATCGTGGCCTACTACGACCCGGGCAACGATACCGTCCTCCGCCTGCCCGACCCGGAGTGGGACGCCCTGCGCTCCCTGGACGAGCGGCTGCGCCAGATGGAGGAGCGGCTGGCCGCCCTGGAGGAGCGGCTGCGGCAGCGGGAGGCCCTCCCCGCGCCCACCAGCCCGAAGACCGATGCCTGAGACGCTCCGTCCCAGGACCGATACTATCCCCGGGGGGAGACCGTGACTGTGAAGCTCTACAACACTCTGAGCCGCCAGGTGGAGGAGTTCGCTCCCCTGGGGGAGGAGGTGCGCATCTACGTCTGCGGGCCCAACCTCTACGCCCCCTGCCACATGGGCCACGCCATGAGCTACATCATCTTCGACGTCCTGCGCCGTTACCTGGAGTACCGCGGCTACCGCGTCCGCCACGTCCAGAACTTCACCGATATCGAGGACAACATCATCCTGCGGGCGCGGGCCCAGAACCGCACCATCTACGATCTGGCGGAGGAGCACATCCGCCTCTTCTTCCAGCAGATGGACGCCCTCAACATCCAGCGGGCCCACGTCTACCCCCGGGCCACCGAGGAGATCCCGGCTATGATCGAGATGGTCCAGGGCCTCCTGGCCCGGGGCCACGCCTACCAGGCGGGGGGCGATGTCTACTTTCGCGTCCTCAGCCTGCCCGACTACGGCAAGCTCTCCGGCCGTCACCTGGACTCCCTGGTGGCCGGCGCCCGCATCGAGCCCGGGGAGGCCAAGGAGCACCCGGCCGACTTCGTCCTCTGGAAGGGGGCCAAAGAGGGGGAGCCCTTCTGGGAGAGCCCCTTCGGCCCCGGGCGTCCCGGCTGGCACATCGAGTGCTCCGCCATGTCGCTGAAGTACCTGGGGCAGCCCCTGGACATCCACGGCGGCGGCCAGGACCTTATCTTCCCCCACCACGAGAACGAGATCGCCCAGAGCGAGGCTTACACCGGCCAGCGGCCCTTCGCTCGCTTCTGGCTGCACCACGGCCTCATGCGCCTGCCGGAGAGCCCCGAGAAGATGACCCGCCACCTAGGTAACCTGGTGCCCATCGAGGAGGTGCTGGACCGCTACGGCGCTGACGCCGTGCGCATCTTCGTCCTCAGCTCCCACTACCGCAGCCCCCTCACCTACTCCGAGGAGGCCCTGGCGGCCGCCAAGGCGGGGGCGCAGCGGCTGCGCCTGGCCGCCACTCTGGAGGGAGGGCAGGAGGAGCCGGCCCTGGACGCCTCCCCCTTCCGCTCCCGCTTTCTGGCGGCCATGGACGACGACCTGGGCACGCCCCAGGCTCTGGCCACCCTCTTCGACCTGGCCCGAGAGATAAACCGCGCCCGCAACGAGGGCCGTCGCACCGAGGAGGCCCAGTCCACCCTGCGGGAGCTGGCTGGCGTCCTGGGCCTCACCCTGCGGGAAGGGGCCGCCGCCAGCCTGGACATCGCCCCCTTCGTGGAGCTGCTCATAGAGGTCCGTCAGGAGCTGCGCTCCCAACGCCTCTACGCCCTAGCCGATAAGGTTCGCTCCCGCCTGGGGGAGATGGGCATCGTCCTGGAGGACACCCCCCAGGGCACCCGCTGGCGGCTGCGAGAGGACTGACGGCTAGTAGGTGTAGCCGTCCCGGCCCGACGTGCCCTGGGACGTGCCGCCGCCCCCGCTAGAGGCGCCGCCCCCGCCGACCCTCAGGGAGCCGCCCATTCCCTGGAGATCGTGGAAGCGGCAGACGAAGGAGACGTTGGCCTGAGGGGTGAAGGTGACCGCCGTCTCCTGGCCCGGCTGGAGCACCACGTCCACGTTGAGCTCCCTAATGGTGAAGGTATGGGAGGCCCGGCCGTTGTTCTCCAGCTGGACGATGAGGGGCTGGCCGGCCGTCGCTGTCACCACCGTCGGCTCGAAGGAGAAGTCCTTTGCCTCCACCCTGACCGTGGCGCCGCCGGCCGGAGGCTGGGTAGGCGAGGGGGACTGGGAAGAGGCGGGTGGTTGGGTGGTCGGCGGGGTCTCCGGGGGCGTCGTCTCCTGGGCCCCGGTGGCGCAGGCGGCGCCCAGGAGCGCCAGGGCGGCCAGCAGGGCCAAGGGTAGCCAGCGCATATCTCCTCCTCCTTGGGGGGTCTGCCACCTATGTATACGGAGCAGGGGAGGCGACCGTTTTCCCCGGCCTGCCGGTTTCTTGACTTGAGAAAAAGGCCGGCCCTATACTGAGGTCTGGTGGCCACCCTGGGGGGTGGCCCGTCTTTGGCCTGACCGGAATTGGGGCCGAAGTGGCGCAACTGGCAGCGCAAGCGATTTGTAATCGCTGGGTTGCGGGTTCGAGTCCCGCCTTCGGCTCCAAGGGCAGGAGGAAGGCTGAAAAGGCGGGGTGGGTGAGCGGCTAAAACCACCTGGCTGTAAACCAGGCGCCCTGAGATGGGCTACGCAGGTTCGAATCCTGCCCCCGCCACCAGTCGAATACGGGGCCCACATAGCTCAGGTGGTAGAGCACGCCCTTGGTAAGGGCGAGGTCGCCGGTTCGAGTCCGGCTGTGGGCTCCAAGACAGCCAGCGCCGCCCAGGTCTAGCCAAGGAGCCCTAGCGAGAGAGACAGGCCCGAAAAAGCTTCAGGAGGACAAGGCATGGCCAAGCAGAAGTTCGTTCGCACCAAGCCCCACATCAACGTGGGGACCATAGGCCATATCGACCACGGCAAGACCACGCTGACCTCCGCCATCACCAAGGTCCTCTCCCTGCGGGGCCTGGCCGAGTACCGGGACTTCTACAGCATCGACAAGGCGCCGGAGGAGCGGGCCCGGGGCATCACCATCGCCATCGCCCACGTGGAGTACCAGTCGGAGAAGCGCCACTATGCCCACATCGACTGTCCTGGCCATGCCGACTATATCAAGAACATGATCACCGGCGCCGCCCAGATGGACGGGGCCATCCTGGTGGTGGCCGCCAACGACGGCCCCATGCCCCAGACCCGGGAGCACGTCCTCCTGGCCCGCCAGGTGGAGGTCCCCGCCATGGTGGTCTTCCTGAACAAGGTGGACATGATGGAGGACCCGGAGCTGCTGGACCTGGTGGAGCTGGAGGTGCGGGAGCTCCTGAGCAAGTACGGCTACCCCGGCGACGAGATACCGGTAATCCGGGGCAGCGCCCTCAAGGCCATGGAGTCCCAGAGCACCGACCCGGACGCCCCCGAGTACCAGTGCATCTGGGAGTTGGTCAACGCCCTGGACGAGTACATCCCGGAGCCGGTGCGGCCGCGTGACAAGCCCTTCCTGATGCCCATAGAGGACGTCTTCGGCATCAAGGGGCGCGGCACCGTGGTCACCGGGCGTGTGGAGCGGGGCGTCCTGCGGCCCGGCGAAGAGGTGGAGATCGTCGGCTTCGGCGAGACCAGGCGGACGGTGGCCACCAGCATCGAGATGTTCCGCAAGATCCTGGACGAGGCCGTCCCCGGCGACAACGTGGGCGTCCTCCTGCGGGGGATCGACCGCGAGGAGGTGGAGCGGGGGATGGTGCTGGCCGCCCCCGGCTCCATCAAGCCCCACACCAAGTTCGAGGCCGAGGTCTATGTCCTAACCAAGGAGGAGGGCGGCCGCCACACCCCCTTCTTCTCCGGCTACAAGCCCCAGTTCTACATCCGCACCACCGACGTCACCGGCACCCTCTACCTGCCGGAGGGGGTGGAGATGGTGATGCCGGGCGACAACATTCGGCTGCGGGTGGAGCTGATGTATCCGGTGGCCCTGGAAGAGGGGGTGCGCTTCGCCGTACGCGAGGGCGGTCGCACTGTGGGCGCCGGCGTCATAACCAAGATCATCGAATAGGGGCGGTTCTGAGGCGTGGCCAAGAAGAAGGGAGACCGGGTCATCATCCACCTGGCCTGCACCGACTGCCGGTCCCGCAACTACACCACCGTCAAGAACCGCCGCAACGATCCGGATCGGCTGGAGCTGCGCAAGTACTGCCCGCGCTGTCGGCGCCACGTGGCCCACAGGGAGGCCCGCTAGGGTAGAATGGAGACGGGGCGGCCGGGGCGGCGCCCTGGCCCCCTGGGGGAAATATGAACCGAGCGCTGAGACGTCACCCCGTAGTCGCCCGTCCCGCCGGTAAGGGGAGGACGGGCGCCCCGGTGGGCAGGCCGCCCGCCAGGGCGCGCCCTGCCCAGGGCCCCCTCCGCTTCCTGCCCGGCTTCGCCGCCGATATCATCAGCGAGCTGCGGAAGGTCACCTGGCCCTCCCGCCAGGACACCGTGCACCTGACCATAGTGGTCATCGTGGTGGCGCTGGCGGTGGGTGCCGTCCTGGGCGCCATAGACCTGGGCTTCGCCTGGCTCATTGACCGTCTGTTGCTCTCTCGCAACCTCTTCGGCTGATCGTTATGGCGCGTCGCAAGAAGCAAGAGCTGGCAGAGCGACCCCCGGCGGAGGAGGAGGCCCTGGCGCGCAAGCAGTTGGAGGGCCTCACCGACGAGGAGATCTTCCGCCCTGACCGGCGCTGGTACGTGGTCCACACCTACTCCGGCTACGAGGACAAGGTGCGGGCCAAGCTGGAGCAGCGCATCCGCTCCATGGACGCCAAGGATCTCATCTTCCATGTCCTGGTGCCGGAGGTGGACGAGATCGAGATACGGGAGGGGCAGCGCCGCACGGTGCAGCGCAAGCTCTTCCCCGGCTACATTCTGGTCCAGGCCATAGACATGAGCGACCCGGCCATGCCGCCGGAGCAGCGGGAGCGGGCCAACCGGGCCTGGGTGGTCATCCGCAACACGCCGGGGGTCACGGGGTTCGTGGGCTCCGGCTCTCAGCCCACACCGCTGGACGAGAAGGAGCTACGCTCCATCATTCGTCAGATGCGCTCCCAGGAGCCGCGGGTGAAGGTGGGCTTCCAGCCGGGGCAGTCGGTCCGCATAACGCAGGGGCCCTTCCAGGACTTCATCGGCACGGTGGAGGAGGTCAACCTGGAGAAGGGGAAGGTGAAGGTGCTGGTCTCCTTCTTCGGGCGGGACACCCCCGTGGAGCTGGACTTCATGCAGGTGGACCGGCTGTAGGCCGGCCTGGCGGCACACGGAGGGGGCGCGGTGAAAGGCCCCCTGTCTACGCAAGGTGGTCCATATGGCCAAGAAGGTAAGGGCAGTCGTCAAGCTGCAGTTGGAGGCGGGCAAGGCCACGCCGGCCCAGCCGGTGGGGCCTGCCCTGGGCCAGCACGGCGTCAACATCATGGCCTTCGTCAAGGAATACAACGAGCGCACCGCCTCCATGGCGGGGAACATCGTCCCCGTGGAGATCACCATATATGAGGACCGCTCCTTCACCTTCGTCCTCAAGACGCCGCCCACTTCGGACCTCATCAAGAAGGCGCTGGGGCTGGAGCGGGGCTCCCCCTCGCCGCGACGGGAGAAGGTGGGCAAGCTGACCCGGGAGCAGGTGCGGCAGATCGCCGAGGTCAAGCTCAAGGATCTCCCCAACGCTGACCTGGAGGCAGCCATGCGCATGGTGGAGGGGACGGCCCGCTCCATGGGCGTAGAGGTGGAGCGCTAGAAGGTAGCGAGACAGGGGTGGGCAGATGGCCAAGCGTGGCAAGAAGTACCTAGAGGCGCGGGCCAGGGTAGACCGCACCCGCACCTACACCCCCCAGGAGGCCATCGAGCTTCTGAAGGAGCTCTCCTACGTCCGCTTCGACGAGACGGTGGAGCTGCACGTGCGCACCAACCTGGACCCCCGCCACGCCGAGCAGCAGCTCCGGGCCACCGTCGTCCTCCCCCACGGTCTGGGGAAGACGGTGCGCGTCCTCGTCTTCGCTGAGGGGGAGGCGGCCCGCATCGCCCAGGAGGCGGGGGCAGACTACGTGGGGAGCGATGATCTCATCAAGCGCATCGAAGATGGGTGGCTGGAGTTCGACACCGCCCTGGCGACGCGGGACGTCATGGGCAAGGTGAGCCGCCTGGGACGCATCCTGGGCCCCCGCGGCCTGATGCCCAACCCCCGGGCAGGGACGGTGGTGGAGCCAGAGGACCTGCCCCGCGCCATCCGTGACGCCAAGCAGGGACGAGTGGAGTTTCGTCTGGACCGCACCGCCCTCCTCCATATACCCATAGGCAAGTTGAGCTTCCCCACGCAGGCCCTCTTGGAGAACCTGGCCGCCGTGGTGGAGGCCATCCAGCGCAACCGGCCCGCCGGGGCCAAGGGCCAATTCATACGGGCCATGACCCTCAGCAGTACCATGGGCCCCGGGGTCAAGCTGGACCTGCCGGCCACCCTTTCCCTACCCTCCCTGGTGGCCGTATAATCAAGCCTGAACGCCGGGGCCGGCGCCCCGGCCCCGTGGAAGCCAGAGACAGCGGGTGCCATCACGGCCCAAACCCCGCGCTGCGGGGGCCCGCCGAGGCGGAACGGGCGCGTCGATAGGGACGCCTTCTGAGATGGAGTGCCCTCTCGCGCCCCTCGCCTGGCGAGCGGGGGGCGCGAGCTGTCGATAGGGGAGCAAGGGCCATGCCCAGGCCAGAGAAGGTTAGACAGGTAGAAGAGCTGCGGGAGCGGCTGCAGCGGGCCAGCCTCGCCATCAGCACTGGCTTCAGTGGCCTCACTGTGGCCGAGCTGAACGAGCTGCGGCGCCGCCTGCGGCAGGCCGGCCTGGAGTACAAGGTGGTCAAGAACACCCTCCTGCGGCTGGCGGCGGAGCAGGCGGGGCGCCCCCAGATCATGCAGGTGGTGGAGGGGCCTACCGCCATCGCCTTCGCCTACGGGGACCCGGTGGAGGCGGCCCGCGTCTTGGACGAGTACCTGCGCACCGCCCCCGCCGCCTTCATCCTCCGTGGGGCCGTGCTGGACGGCAGCGTCCTCAGCGCGGCCGAGGTGAGGGAGCTGGTGCGGCTGCCCCCGCGGCCCCAGGTGCTGGCGGAGCTCCTGGGCTCCCTGCAGTCGCCCCTGGCAGCCCTGGCGGGAGTGCTGGAGGCGCCCCTGCAGGAGTTCCTCCTGCTTCTCCAGACCGCCCTGAGCGAGCTCCCAGGCCTCATCGAGGCGCGGGCCCGCCAGCTGGAAGAGACAGGCAGTTGAAGAGCGTGTATCATCGGGAGGTGTAACCATGGCCGAGACAGCCAGCGCCAGCCGCGTCGACCAGGTGCTGGACCTGCTGCGCCAGATGAACCTGCTGGAGCTGCGGGACCTCAGCAAGCGGCTCCAGGAGGAGTTCGGCATCACGCCCCTGGCGCCGGTAGCGGCAGCCGCCGCCCCGGCGGCCGCCCCCGCCGGCGCCCCCGCCGCCGCTCCCGCCGAGGCCGCGCCGGCGGAGGAGGAGAAGACGGAGTGGGCCGTCGTCCTCAAGGAGGTGGGGCCCAACAAGATCAACGTCATCAAGGCGGTGCGCGAGGTCACCACTCTGGGCCTGAAGGAGGCCAAGGATCTGGTGGAGAGCGCCCCTGCCACCGTCCGGGAGGGCGTCTCCAAGGACGAGGCGGCGGAGATCGCCAAGAAGCTCCAGGAGGCCGGGGCCACCGTAGAGCTGAAGTAGGCCTGGAGAGGGTGGGGAGGGGGCGGGGGTGGTAGCGTCCCCGGCCCCCTCCTGCCAGTTTGGATTACTATGCACTGTTATGCCTGCGGGGGGCAGGCAGCAGGGCAGTGTGGTAGCTGCGGCCAGCCCTTCTGCACAGAGCATGGCTCCCTGGATCCCGGGCCGTTCTGCCAGGAGTGCCTGGGCCCTCAGTATGCCGTCCCCTCCGGCTCCATCTACAAGGGCTCCCTGGTGGCTCTCCTGGTGGCGGCGGGGCTGGCCGTTTGGCTCCTGGCCTTCCCGCCGCGGCTCCCCCAGGAGACAGGGGCCACCGAGACCCTGCCCTCCCAGGCGGAGGAGACCTTCGCTCGTGACCGCACGCCCCCCCTCCTGGGGCCCGATGCCTCCCCCACCCCCTCCCCGGCCGTGACGCCAACTCCCACCCCCACGGAGACGCCGGCACCCGCGCCCTCGCCCACCCCGCAGCCCCCACCACCGCCGCCCACTCCCGCCTTACTGGAGTATGTTGTGCAGGAGGGAGACACTCTCCTCGCCATTGCCGAGCGACACCTGCCGCCGGGGAAGGGCCTCTGGGACTTCGCCCAGGAGATAGCCGCCGTCAACGGGCTGGACTTCAACAGCCCAGACATCCGCCCCGGCGACCGCATCCGCGTCCCTCAGCAGTAGATGGCCAGCCCCGAGTACCGCCTGCGCATCCGTGACCTCCCCAGCGAGGAGCGCCCCAGGGAGCGGCTGCGGCAGCACGGCCCCGGCAGCCTCTCCAATCCGGAGCTGCTGGCCATCGTCCTGCGGGTAGGCTCGGAGGGGGAGAGCGCCCTCTCCCTGGCCAGCCGCCTCCTCTCCCGCTTCCGCGGGCTGGCCGGCCTGGCCCGCGCCTCCTTCGGCGAGCTGTGCCAGGAGCGGGGCATGGGGGAGGCCAAGGCCGCCCAGGTGAAGGCTGCCCTGGAGCTGGGCCGGCGCCTCCTGGCCACCCACCCGGAAGAGCGGCCCCTCGTCCGCTCGCCCCAGGACGTGGCCAACCTCCTGCTGGCGGAGATGGGCCTGCTGGAACAGGAGCATCTGCGCGTCGTCCTGCTGGACACCCGCAACCGGGTGATAGCCATCCCCGAGGTCTACAAGGGCAGCGTCAACAGCACCACCGTCCGTCTGGCCGAGCTCTTCCGGGACGCCGTGCGAGAGAACTGCCCCGCCCTGGTGGTGGTCCACAACCACCCCTCCGGCGACCCCGAGCCCAGCCGCGAGGACGTGGCCGTGACCCACCAGGCAGTGGAGGCAGGCCAGCTACTGGGGATCGAGGTGCTGGACCATGTGGTGCTGGCCCGCCGCGGTTACGTCAGCCTCCGCGAGCGGGGCCTGGGCTTTCCGCCTTGACACCCCGCTCCCCCTTTTGCTAGCTTGAGGCCACCCGAGACACCCTTGCTGGCGAGGGAGGACCGCCGTGATCCTCGACTGCCACATGCACTCCTGGCGCTACCCTGAGGACTTCAACCGCGAGGTCATGCTGGCCAACCAGCCAGAGCGACGCCGAAGCTGGCCGGACGAGCGCTTCCACGCCATGTGGCACCTGCCCATCGACGCCTATCTCAAGGAGATGGAGGCCTCGCCCGTGGACAAGGCCCTCCTCCTGGGCCTCAAGGCCGGCGACAGCTTCGGCGTCCAAGTGGACAACGCCTACCTGGCCGAGGTGGCCCGCTCCCACCCCGATAAGCTGGTCTGGGGTTGCTGCGTCAACCCCACCGACCCCGGCGCCGCCGATGAGGTGGCCCGCTGGGTGCGCGACTACGGCGCCGTGGCCGTGGGCGAACTGGGCCCCGGCTACGGCGGCTACGACCTGGATGACCCCCGCTGCTTTCCCCTCTACGAGGCAGCCATAGACCTGGACATCCCCCTAGTCATCCACGCCGGGCCGGTGCAGGCCCGCTTCGGCCGCCTCAAGCACACCGACCTGGCCGCAGTGGACGAGATAGCTATCCGCTTTCCCTCCCTGCGCATCGTCATCTGCCACTTGGGCTACCCCCGCTACGAGGAGGCCGCCTTCCTCGTCGCCAAGCACGAGAACGTCTATGCCGACATCTCCTGGCTCCCCCAGATAGCGGGGCTGGACCGGCGCGCCCTCTCCCGCTACCTGCCCCAGGTGGAGTTCCCCTACTTCCATCTGGCCTACCCCCTCCTCTACTACTTCACCCAGACCTTCGGCGAGCCGGACAAGCTCCTCTGGGGCTCCGACTTCCCGGCCTGCAGCCCCGGCACCTCCATCCAGGCGGTGCGGGACGTCAACCGCATCCTAGAGAAGCACGGGCTGCCCAAGATACCGGAGGCGGCCATAGAGCGCATGCTCCACGAGAACTGGCGCAAGGTCTTCACCAAGGTCTCCTGAGGAGGGACGACGGCATGACCAGCACCGTGCTCTATCAGCGGGACGGCCTTATAGGCTACATCACCATGAACCGGCCCGAGGTCCTCAACGCCATGAACCAGCAGTGGATAACCGATATGGCGGCGGCGGCCAGGGCCGCCCAGCAGGACAGGGAGGCCAGGGTCATAGTGGTGCGGGGCGCCGGACGTGCCTTCTGCGCCGGCGCTGACCTCAAGGAGATGGCCCAGGAGCAGGAGCGGCAGCCCATACCCGACTACTGGGCCCGCCGCCTGGGGCCAGAGGAGGAGATATCCCGCGCCTTCCGCTACATGGGGAAGCCGGTCATCGCCCAGGTGCACGGCTACGCCCTGGGCGGCGGGCTGGAGCTGGCCCTCCTGGCCGACATCCGCATCGCCGCCGAGGGCACTCGCTTCGGCTTCCCGGAGGTAAGCGTGGGGGCCACCGTCACCATGTCCGGCCTCTATAACCTGGTGCGAAACGTGGGGCTGGGCAAGGCCTTCGAGCTCCTCTACACGGCGGAGATGATAGACGCCCAGGAGGCCCTCCGCATAGGCCTGGTGAACCGCGTCGTCCCTCTGGACGAGCTGGAGGGGACGGTGCGCTCCCTGGCCGAGCGCATCGCCCAGCACTATCCCTTTGAGCTCTTCCTCACCAGGAGCGCCCTCCTGCAGGCGTTGGACATAGGGTTCGAGGGGGCGCTGGAGCTGGAGACCAGCGCCGCCGTCCTCTCCTATGCCGCTGGCACTCGCCACCAGGGTATGGCCCAGGCGCTGGACCGCATCCACCAGGAGAAGGGGAAGGAGGGCCGCTAGTGTCGTCGCCGGCGGGAGGACAGCCGCCGGACCGCTGGCGCTTCCTGGACTCCGGCGCCGGGCCGGGGCTCCTGCAGATGGCCATCGACGAGGCGCTCCTCCTGGCCTGTGCCCGCGGCCTCTCGCCGCCCACGCTGCGGGTCTTCGCCTTCCGTCCGCCCTGTCTCTCCCTGGGGCGCTTCCAGCCAGCCGGGCCCTGGGAGGAGGCCTGCCGGGCGCTGGGCCTGGAGGTGGTGCGACGGCCCACTGGCGGCGGGGCTGTCCTCCACGCCGGGGACGTGTGCTACGCCGTCGTGGCGCCGCTGGACGACCCGGCCGTGGGCGGCCCCCTGCGCCGCTCCTACTGCCAGATATCGTTGGCCCTTCGGCGCTTCTTGGAGGCGCTGGGCGCCCCCTCCCCCGAGGTGTGCGAGGCCGAGGGAAGGGCCGCCTCCCGGGCCGCCGCCTGCTTCGCCCTGGCCGGCCCTTATGAGGTGACGGTGCGAGGGGCCAAGGTCATCGGCAGCGCCCAGCTCCGCCGCCGCGGCGTGCTCCTCCAGCAAGGGGCCATCCGCACTGAGAGGGACGGCGCCCTGGAGGCCCGTCTCTTCCCTGGTCTGCCCCCGGCGCCTGGCCTCCATGAGCTCCTGGGGCGCCCCCTGGCCTACCAGGAGGTGGCGGCGGCCCTGCGGGACACCTTCGCCGAGGCGCTGGGGCTGACGCTGACGCCGGCCCCCCTCTCGGCGGAGGAGAGGGAGCTGTGCCGGACCGTCTTGGCCAGCGCCAGGGAGTCCCTGCAAGCGGCGCCCGGGCGGTAGTCAGCCAGGCGCCCGCCCGGCGTTGGCGGCCATGAAAGGCCGACCGCAGCGTTGCCGCGGCCGCCCTGGGCCGTTATATTGTCAGAGATGGCCTTGCCGGCTCAGGTAGGCTTGCCCGTCAGGGCGCGGACGTCCTGGCTGGCCCTCTCCCTGGCCTGGGTGAGCCTCGTTGGGTTCATAGTCGCCGCGGCGTTCGCCTCCGTCTATCCCTACTTCCCGGCCGACCTCTGGGTCTCCCATCGCCTGCAGGGGTTGAGCGCCGCTGCCTTCGAGCGGGCGCTGGCGGTGGCCAGCTACATGGTGGAGCCGCCGCTGGTGGTGCTCATGATCCTGGGGACGACGGTCTGGCTCTTCCTGGGGCGTCACATCGGCTGGGCGGTGCTCTTCGTGCTGGAGCAGGCGGTGCGAGGCCTCAACGCCCTGGTCAAGGAGCTGGTGGACAGGCCCCGCCCCTCCAGCGAGCTGGTGGCCGTCCACGAGCTGCCCACCTCCCCCTCCTTCCCCAGCGGCCATGTCGTCAGCGCCCTCGTCGCCTATGGCTTCCTGCTCTACCTGAGCGGCCTCATCCCCTGGTGGCCGGCCCGCTGGGGGGTGAGGCTGGTCTGCCTGTACGTCATCGCCTTCACGGCCATGGAGCGCATCCATACGGGGGCGCACTGGCTGAGCGATGTCTACGGCGCCTTTCTGTTCTGTCTGGCCTGGCTGGCCCTGGCGGTGGCCCTGAGGAGCCGTTTGGTCCGCCATCAGGCCAGCCCTCCGGCCAGCTAGACAGATTGTCTGATATCTAGTCCCCCGCGGGGCGATGTGTTAGACTGCCTGCGACCGTAAGAGAGAATATATGAACTGGCTGGACGCCGTCATCATCCTCATCCTCGCCTGGTTCACCATCAATGCCTTCAGGGCGGGGCTGGTGCGAGAGGTGGTGACTCTGGCGGGCATAGTCCTGGCGCTGGGGATAGCGGGGTTCTATTACGATAACCTGGCCCAGGACGTCCTCCTCTTCATCAGCAACGATATCTCGGCGCGCGTCGTCGCCTTTTTGCTCCTCTTCGCCTCTGTCTTCCTCATCTCGCAGCTCGTCGCCTTCCTCCTGCGGGGGCTGGTGGCCATCCTGATGCTGGGCTGGGCTGACCACCTGGCTGGCACCGTCCTGGGCTTCCTGAAGGGACTCATCATCGTGGAGGCCCTCCTCATCCTCTTCGTCACCTACCCACGGCTGGGGCTGGAGGACGCCATACGGGGCTCCGCCCTGGCCCCCATCTTCCTGGACTTCGCCCCCGTGCTGCTGCGCCTCCTCCCCAGCGAGTTCCGGGACGCCGTGAACGCCTTCTGATGCGTTGAACCGGCCCCGCCTTATCTGCTAACATCTCTTTGGGCGAGGCGGGAATCATGGGGCTAGAGACCGAACCAGTACTGGTTCTGAACCAGAACTACGAGCCCCTCAACGTCTGCACCGTCCGCCGCGCCCTCGTCCTCCTGGACAGGGGTAAGGCAGAGATCGTCGAGAATGGCCGTGGCTATCTGCACACGCCCACCCTGCGCCTCCCCGTCCCCTCCGTCATCCGCCTCGTCTACCTGATACGGCGGCCGCGTCCCAACGGCCGGCTCACGCGGCGGGACGTCTTCCTGCGGGACGCCTACACGTGCCAGTACTGCGGCAAGCAGACCCGTGATCTGACCCTGGACCACGTGACGCCCCGCCATCGCGGCGGCACCCACGACTGGGAGAACGTGGTGGCGGCCTGCCGGGCCTGCAACCACAAGAAGGCGGGCCGCACGCCCCAGGAGGCCCACATGCGCCTCCTCCGCCGGCCGACGCGCCCACCCAACTTCCACTACCGTATCTTCTATCCCTACCTGGGCCAGCAGGTGGAGTGGCGGAAGTTCATCCCCGGCTGGGAGAGCGTCCCCCTCTTCCTCTAGGGGGCGGCCACCTCCGCCTCCAGGCGACAGGCGCCGGCAGTCCGCAGGCTGATACGGGTGCCGCGGCCGGTCCGCCGCATGGACAGCAGCCGCCCCCCTTCCACCCGCACAGCCGCCAGGGCCGGGTGGCCGAGAAGCTCGAGGACGTAGGGCTGGCGGGATGAGGATAGCCCCAGCCGCAGCCATCGGCCGTCCCTCTCCGCCCACAGGCGCAGCGGCCTCTCCGGCAGCCAGAGGCGGGCGCTGAGCCGCCGGCGAACCCACAGCAGGAGGGTGAGGGGCTCCCAGGGACGCTCCCCCGTGTGCCGCATGGGCGGGGCCAGCGGCACAGCCGAGTCCTCTCGCAGGTAGAGGGGCAGTCGTTCCAGGGGGGCGCGCAGCCGCTGCCACAGGGGGCCCTTGAGCTCCTCGCCGGTCCACCAGTCAGTCCAGAGGCCGGGCGGGAGGTACAGCTCCACCAGGCCGTCGGGGTCTGTCACCGGGGCCACCAGCAGGGAGGGGCCCAGCATGTACTCCCAGTCCACGCCCCAGGACGCCGGGTCGTCCGGGAACTCCAGGAAGAGGGGGCGGGCCACCGGCAGCCCCTGCTCGGCGGCGGCGTGGGCCAGCGCCCACAGGTAAGGGAGGAGACGGTAGCGCAGACGGGCGAAGCGTCGCACTGTGCGCAGCGCCCTCTCGCCATATTCCCAGGGCTCCCGCGGGCCGGTGCCGTGGAAGCGGGCCACGGGGGAGAGGAGGCCGAACTGGGCCCAGCGGGTGTAGAGGACCGGGTCGGGCAGGCGGCGGCCCTGCGGCTCCCAGAAGCCGCCGATGTCGTGTCCCCACAGGGCTATCCCGGAGAGGCCCAGGCTGAGGCCCGCCCGCAGGGTGGCCGCCAGCCCTTCCCAGGTGGAGGGGACGTCTCCCGTCCAGTTGACGGGGTAGCGCTGCGAGCCGGCGTAGCCCGAGCGACCGAAGACCACCGCTTCCCCCCTCTCCTCGCTTATGACCCGAAAGACGGCCTGGTTGTAGAGGAGGGGATAGAGGTTGTGGGCGCGCCGACCGTCGCTGCCGTCCCAGAGGAGGGCGTCCTCCGGCAGCCCCTCGCCGTAGTCCGTCTTGAAGGCGGCGACGCCCAGCCGCAGGTAGGGCCGGTGCTGTTCCTGCCACCAGCGGACTGCCTCCGGGTTGGTGAAGTCCACCAGGGCGGCCCCCGGGTTGTCCAGGGGGCGGGCCAGCCCTCCCTCACGGGAGCGCACGAAGTAGCCCCGCTCCAGCCCCTCACGGTAGAGGGGCGTGTCTTCCCAGACATAGGGGTTCTCCCACAGGCTGAGCCTGAACCCTCGCTCCCGGAGCCAGCGCACCAGCTCCTCCGGAGGGCCGAAGGCCTCCCTGTCCCAGCGGAAGTGGCAGCCGTCCAGAGTGTGCTGGCCCCGGCCCTCCAGCCACAGGGGGTCCAGGTGGACGACGTCTCCCGGGACGTCCAGCCCTCGCAGCCTCTCCACCACTTCCTCCACCTCCGCCCGGTGGCGGTACATGCAGCGGGAGTACCAGATGCCCAGCGCCCACAGGGGCGGCAGGGCCGGCCGGCCCGTCACCTCGCTGTAGCGACGCAGCAGCTCCGCCGGCGTCCTGCCGAAGAAGAGGAAGACGTCCAGGTATGGATCGGCCACCAGGAGGCTGGCCGCCTGGGGAAAGGGGCATCCCAGCTCCCAGGTGCTGGGGCTGGCGTGGTGCAGGAAGAGGGCGTAGCCGGCGCTGCTGAGGAGGAAGGGCACCGTCAGGTAGGTGAGTGTGCTGGTCAGGGCACCTTTGGGGTCACGAGCCCAGAGGTAGGCCCGCTGGCCGCGACGGTCCAGCGGGCCGGGCCCCTCGCCCAGGCCGAACAGTCGTTCCCGCGGCCGCAGGAGCCAGGAGAGGTAGGAGTGGGGACGGCCCTGGGCGTCGCTGGCCAGGCCCAGGGGCAGGACGGTGGGCCCCAGCAGGGAGCGTTCCTGAGGCAGGAACCCCCAGCGACGGCCTGCTCTTCCATCCTCCACCAGGAGGGCCAGAGGGGGGCCTCCCAGGCGCACCCTCATGCTGCCCAGCCGCAGGGAGAGGGATTCGCCCTCGCTCTCCAGAGCCGCCGGCGCCCCGCGGGGGGCGGGCTCCCGCGCCAGCATGGGCGAGGCCAAGGGCGGCTCCGCGTCCGTCCAGGCCCGCAGCCGCAGGATGCCCGGCCCGACGAGGGCGAGGGCCAGGAGCACCTCCTGGCCCTGCTCCGTCCTCGTCCGGAGGAGGGCGCCGCCAGGCGCTGGCGACCACCCTTCTACTCTGTCCACGGGATCCCAGCGCCAGCCGGGCCGGCAGAAGATGGGGTCCCAGTTCCCCGCCAGTTCGTGCAGGGGGCCCCCGGGACTGGCCCTGCTCATGGACGTGTCACCTCGGTCCCCCGCTGCTTCCCTCCTGGGCCTCGCGCAGGGCCCGCAGACGCTCGCGAATGAGGCGGATGATGGGCGCCGGCTCCGGAGGCTGCCAGTCCCGGCGGGCCTCGTCCGGGTCTTGAGGCCAGGTCAGCCCCTCCAAGTGGCGTATCTCGCCCGGCCCTGCCGCCTCCTCCAGGAGCTGGACGGCCGCCCGGCAGACCGTCATCTGCATCTCTCTGTCCCCGGGCCAGCCGATGGGATGTCCCAAGGGGAACTCCACCGCCAGGGTGCGCGGCGCCCCTATCCTCTCTGACCAGTAGGGCATCATGGTGACGATGACGGTGCTGAGGCCGCTCGCCTCGAATATGCGCGCCAGCACGGGCGCGTGCCGACAGCAGTCCGGTCAGACGGGGGTTATGAGGACGCAGTCCACCCCTTCCGCCTTCATGAGGGAGGCCACCTGCGGGCCGTAGCCCTGCCGCCACCCGGAGAGATCCGCCGGGTAGCCCTGATAGCCCATGAACGAGTAATGGGTCTCGGTCAGGGAGCCGATGACCCCCTCCCAGGCCAGCTCCAGGAAGCGCTGTATGGGCAGGGCCACGTTCAGGTCCTGCAGGATGTCGCGCGGGTTGATGTGGAAGTGGCTGACGCCTATCTGCTCCTGCCGGACGTCGCGGGGGATGCGCCGGAAGGAGGGGTCTCCCCAGGTGGGCTGGCGGGCCTCCCGCTCCAGGTCGAAGGGAGGCTCCAGCCCCTTCACGTAGAGGCCAGCCGTCGTCACCAGGGCGAAGCGACACTCCCGCACCGGTCGGGGCAGGGGCGTCCAGGGCACCGGCCCCTCGGGCGGCACCTCCAGTTGCTGGACCCAGGTGGCCAGGGAGCGAGGGAAGAACCTGAAGCTGTCCACGGGCATAGCGGCGTACCTCCTGCTATTCTGCCTCCTATCTTAACCGACGATGGTCGCCGCTAGCGCTGGCAGACGGGGCAGAAGCTGGTGATGCGGCCGCCACTGGTGACCTCCTGGATGGCGGCGCCGCAGCGGGGACAGGGCTGGCTGCCCCGACGGTGGACCCGCAGGTGAGCGCGGTACTCGTCCTCGGGGAGGCCGTGGCGCTCCATCTCCGTCAGCACCTGCGCCGTGGCCTCCCCCAGCACCTCGCGTATGGCCTGGAGGAGGCGCTCCGCCTCCTGGCGATCCACCTCGCCACCCGGGCGGAAAGGGCTGAGCCCTGCGGCGAAGAGCACCTCGTCGGCGTAGGCGTTGCCCAGCCCGGCCACCACCTTCTCGCGGACGATGAGGGACTTAAGGCTGGCCCGCTGCCCCGACAGGCGACGCCACAATTCCTCAGCGGTGAGGTGTGGGTTGAGGACGTCCGGCGCCCGCTCCCGGCCGACGGGCAGGGCGTGGGGCCCCGGCAGGACGTAGGCCCGGCTGAGGAGCTTCTCGTCCCACAGGCGCAGGTCGCAGTCACCCTCGAAGGTCAGGAGGAGGGCGGTGCGGGGCCGCAGGGGCTCGTCGTGATGGCAGAGCTGGAAGCGGCCGCTGAGCATGGGGTGTACCAGGAGCAGCGGCCCGCCCTGGAAGTCCAGCCGCAGTTGCTTGCCGTGCCGGGCCACGGCCGCCAGGGAGCGGCCTGTCAGGTCGGCCAGGCGCTCCCGGCCCTCCTTCAGCACCGGGGGTATGAGAACGCGGGCCGCCAGCAGCCGCTTCCCCTGCAACCGCCGGCCGATGTAGGCAGCGTAGGCCTCCAGGTCCGGCGCCTCAGGCACAGGCCACCTCCGCTCTTACAGACGGCCCTGGTTGGCCAGGGAGGATCTCCTAGAGGGGCCTGATTGGCAGGGCATTCACCAGCTCCTCGGAGGTCTTCTACCGGGGGAACCCGGCCAGAGCATATTCGATGCTCAGTTCGTGGTTGTGCCGATCTGAGATTGCAACGAGGAAGTAGTTGGGCGCAAGGGCCCGGCGCTCCATCTCGTCATGGCTGCCATTTGGGGTAGGAGCCGAGGACACGGAAGAAGGAGCACTGGCGACGCACCGCCTCCAGCGCCTCCGCCAGCAGCGGCTCCTGCCGGTGTCCACTCACGTCCACCAGGAAGATGTAGCTGCCCAGCCGGTCCCCGGTGGGGCGGGACTCGATCTTCGTCAGGTTGATCTGGCGGGATGAGAACTCGGTGAGGGCGGCCACCAGGAGGCCCGGGCGGTCCTCGGTGGCGAAGGTGAAGGCCAGGGAGGTCTTGTCCCGTCCGGTGGGGGGATGGTCCTCCCGCGCCAGCACCATGAAGCGGGTGACGTTGGGACGGCGGTCCTGGATGCCCCGGGCCAGCACCTCCGCTCCGTAGAGGGAGGCCGCCCGCGCGGTGCCGATGGCGGCGGCGTCTCCGTCGCGGGACATCATCTCCTCCACGGCGGCGGCGGTGGAGAGGGCGGCCATCACCTCTGCCCTGGGGAAGCAGCGCTCCAGGAAGCGGCGGCACTGGGCCAGGGCCTGGGGGTGGGAGTAGACCACCTTGACGGCGGCGGGCTGGGTGCCCGGCTTCACCAGCAGGTGGTGCTCTATGGGGAGCACCAGCTCGTGGCGGACGAAGAGGTCGGCCTCGTGGATCAGGACGTCGAGGGTCTCGGGGACGGAGCCCTCCAGGGAGTTCTCTACGGGGACGACGCCGGCATCGGCCATGCCGGCGGTGACGGCGGCGGCCACAGCGGCGATGCTGGGCAGCGGCACCAGCTCCGCCGAGGGGTCGTGCTGGAGGGCCGCCTCCTCGCTGAAGGTGCCGGGAGGGCCCAGGTAGGCCAGCCGCTTCATTTGCGCAGGCTCAGCGGCCCGTAGGGGCTGGTGAGGATCTCACGCAGCGCCTCTTCGTTCTCCCGGCGGGTGACCACCACCACCTTGTCCCCGGCCCGTAGCACTGTCTCCGGGTCGGGCGGCTTGGGGTTCCCGTCCTCCTCTATGACGAGGGCGATGATGGACTGCTGGGGGAGGAGCACTTCCTTGATCTTCTTCCCCACCACCGCCGAGTGGGGGGGGACCCGCACCTCTACCATCTCCAGGAAGCCACCCCTTATGGAGAGGAGGTGGATGAGGGCCTGGACGGGCAGCTCCTGCTCTATGTGGGCCAGGATGGCGTCGGTGGCGTTGACGGTGTGGTCTATGCCGAGGCGACGGAAGATGTCGGCGTTCTTGGGGTTGTTGATGCGGGCCATGGTGCGGGGCACCTGGAAGCGGGCCTTGGCCACCTGACAGACCACCAGGTTGTCCTCGTCGTCCCCCGTGACGGCGATGACCATGTCGGCCCGGTTGAAGCCGGCCCGCTCCATGGTGGTGACCTCACAGGCGTCGCCCCGCAGGACGATGTCCCCCAGCTCCGCCGCCACTCGCTCGCAGCGGGCGCGGTCGCGCTCTATGACCAGCACCTCGTGGCCTTCCTCCACCAGGGCCTTGGCCAGGTAATAGCCTACCTTGCCGCCGCCTGCCACGATGACGTACATGTCAGCTCTCTTCCCCCCTAGCGGCTGGCTCCCGGGCCAGCGCCTCTCTCAGCATGTTCACCACGATGCGGGTGGGGCTGACGGTCTCCAGCCCCAGGCCGCGGTAGATCTCCTCGCGGATGGGGTCATAGATGCGGCAGACCACCTTGCGGACGCCGAAGATCTCCTTGGCGATCTGGGCCGCCATGACGTTGCGGTTGTCCCCCTGGGTGACGGCGATGAAGGCATCGGCATCGCCGACGCCGACGCGGCGAAGGACGTCCTGGTCTATGCCGTTGCCCACCACCCGCCGGCCCCGGAAGTCCGGGGGCAGACGGCGCAGGGCGTCCGGGTTGATGTCCAGGACGGTGACCTGGTGGCCCTCGCGGTCGAGCTGGGCGGCCAGCTCGGCGCCCACCCGACCGCAGCCCATGATGACGACCTTCATGACGCCTCCGGCAGGGGACGACGGATGAGCCAGACCTCGCAGGGGGCGTACTGGATGACGTAACGGGCGACGTGGCCCAGGGGGAGCTCGCTGGCCACCGGGTGGGGCTTCCCCTCGGTGGGCCACTCGTAGCCGCCCTCGCTGGGCTCCGGCTCCACCCCCATGATGATCACCTCCACCCCCCGCTCGATGGCCTCGTCCACGATGGCATGGCCGGCGTCCCGCGCCTGGAGGAGCTCACCCTCCAGCTCGAAGTCCTCGGCGCGGGCCACCTCTTCCGCCTTCTCCAGGATCCGCTCCCCTGCCTCCGTCTCTGGCCCCATCTCGGCGTCCAGAGGGAGGCTGCGGGCAACCTCAATGACATATACGGCGTAGACCTTCCCTTTGTTTCGCTTGGCCAGGGTACAGGCCAGAGCTACCGCCTCCAGGCTGGCCTCGGAGCCGTCTACGGGGACGAGTATCTCCTTCAACTGGGTGGGGTTGCGGTCCACATTCTTACCTCGCCCTCTCGAGCGCCTATCATTATATACCGTCCTCCGTCCATGGCAGAGGGGGTGAGCCTTTTCAGCGTTCCTTCCTCTGCATATACTTAATAACGCCGGAGGTCGCCTGTCATGACAGCGGAGAGGGGCACAATCACCGTAAAACGGGGACTCGCTCAGATGCTGAAGGGCGGCGTCATCATGGACGTGGTGACGCCGGAGCAGGCCCGCATCGCCGAGGAGGCGGGCGCCTGCGCGGTGATGGCGCTGGAGCGGGTGCCGGCAGACATCCGGGCGGCCGGGGGCGTGGCCCGCATGGCCGACCCGGAGCGCATCCTCAAGATCATGGACGCCGTCTCCATACCGGTGATGGCCAAGTGCCGCATCGGTCACTTCGTGGAGGCCCAGATACTGGAGGCCATCGGCGTAGACTTCATCGACGAGTCCGAGGTGCTGACCCCGGCCGACGAGGCCCACCACATCAACAAGTGGGCCTTCAAGGTGCCCTTCGTCTGCGGTGCCCGTGACCTGGGCGAGGCGCTGCGGCGCATCGGCGAGGGCGCGGCCATGATCCGCACCAAAGGAGAGGCGGGCACGGGCAACATAGTGGAGGCTGTCCGTCACATGCGGGCCGTCATGGACGGCATCCGCAAGCTGACCACCATGGCGGAAGAGGAGCTGATGGCGGAGGCCAAGGCCCTGGGCGCCCCCTACGAGCTGCTGAAGGAGACTGCCCGCCTGGGCCGCCTGCCGGTGGTCAACTTCGCCGCCGGCGGCGTGGCCACCCCGGCCGATGCCGCCCTCATGATGCAGCTAGGGGCGGACGGCGTCTTCGTGGGCTCCGGCATCTTCAAGTCCGAGGACCCGGAGCGGCGGGCGGCGGCCATCGTCAAGGCCGTCACCCACTACAACGACCCGGCTGTCCTGGCGGAGGTATCCCGCGGCCTGGGCGAGCCCATGCGGGGCCTGGACGTGCGGGCGCTCGCCCCCGAGGAACGGCTGGCCGTCCGCGGCTGGTAGGCCTCCCACCCTTGAGCGGCCCGCCTGCGGGGGCCGCAGCTCTCTCACGGAGTGGGTGCGGGAGGCGTCCCCCCGAACGGCGGCTTCCTCCCTCCCGCCCCGCGTGGAGCAGGGCCAGATGCGGCGCTGCTACATGAGCTCTCCGCCCCCGCAGGGGCTGGAGCGGCCTCTCCCTCGCCCGGTAGAGACGAGCGTCGTCCTCCAGTGGGTGGAGCGTCAACGATGCCTGCCGGCCCCGCCAGACGCTTCCCGCTCGGCCAGCCTCAGACGGTGGTGGGTGGGCCTACCTGGCGACGATGCCGAGCACCCCTATGGCCATCACGTAGGTCAGCCCCAGCAGAAAGGCCAGCCAGAGCGCGCGGTGCCACCCTCTCTCCATCGGCCGCCTCGTCGCTGGAGGACCAGGGCGGGCAGGGCGTCCGCGTTTTCTCCCGTTGCGGGCCTGGAGAATTCTCACGTCAGCTCAATGATGGTGGTGGCCGAACCAGCCGACGCCCGCCACCAGCAGCACGAGGAGCAGACCCAGGAGAAAGAGCGGGTGCAGCAGCACGCCCAGCCCGCCGAACAGCGCCAGCAACAATATGAGCACGAGCAACAATAGCAACATCCGGTGCCTCCTTGTCCCGCCCGCGGCCAGGGCCGCTGAAGGCGAACGGTCGGGGCCGTTAGGCCTCTGCGGTGTTCTGGGCCCGCCAGGCCCGTCTACGGGGCCTCTTACCCTTTCAGCCTAAGCTCTATCCCTATGCGAGGGCATAACAGCGGCAGTCGGTGCGGTTACAGGAACATTGCAGCGCCCGGCCTGGGGGAAGTAGAGGCTCAGGTCTCCAGGTGGCGGCGAAGGGACTCGGTCAGTTGGTCAGGGTCGAAGGGCTTGGCGAGGAAACCATCGCCATCGTGGTCCATCGGCTCGCCGTAGGCGCTCATCAGGAGCACCGGCACCCGGGCGAGGTCAGGGTCGCTCCTGATCCGCCGCACCAGTTCCAGGCCGTCCATCCCCGGGAGGCGGACGTCAGCCAGCACAATGCGAGGACGCCTTTCAGCCATCGTCTCCAGGGCGGTCTCGGCGTCGGGGACGGCTACCACTTCCAGTCCCAGCTCTTGGACGACCATGGTGACCAGCCTCAGGATCGCGGGCTCGTCCTCGACGATCAGGATACAGCTCATAGCAAGAGATCAACTCGCTCCTTCGTGGTGGCCTCCTCCTTCAAAAAGATTAGCCCTCAACATTATATCGTGCCAGGGGTGTACCATCAGCTAACGAAGCGGCGCTCTGCATGACATACCCATAACAGCTCACCATATTTCGCCCTCAGGGGACGTCATCACCCCGGACAGCGTCCTTCTGGGCCAGACCGTCCCCCGGCAGAGCGGGAGCCCGCCGGGGCCGCAGGGGCCATCTCGTGCTACTATTAAGGCAGCGAGCGGGCGGGTGACCTTCAGCATCAAATGAGAAGTTTTCTCATCCACCAGTGGCGGGCGAGCGAAAAACTTACGGGGATGAAGAATCGATCCTTCTGGGGCTGCGAGAGCGCGATCCCGCGGCCTTAGAGGCCCTTTACGACCGATACGCTCGCAGGGCCTTCGGACTGGCGTTCAAGGTCCTCGGTGACGGGGTAGCCGCGGAGGATGCGGTGCAGGAGGCGTTCCTGACGGTATGGCGGCAGGCGGCCCGCCTCGACCTGGCCCGGGGCCGCGTGGGAGCGCTGCTCCTCACCGTGGTCTACAGACGGGCCATTGACCTGCTGCGGGAGCGCAGGGGCCAGCTCCCCCTGACCGACAACACCGCCGATGTCCTCTCCCGGCCAGGCGGGGAGCCGGACTGGGCCTCCCTGTCCGTCGACCGGCAGGCGGTACGCCGCGCCCTGGACTCCCTCCCGCCCGAGCAGCGCGAGGCCATAGAGATGGCCTTCTTCCAGGGGCTCACCCATATCGAGGTCGCCGAGGCGTTGGGGCTGCCGGTCGGCACCGTCAAGAGCCGGCTGCGGCTGGGGATGGAGAAGCTGCGCTCTCTGCTCAAAGAGGTGGAGTGACGGTGGACTGCCAAGAGATAGAGGAGCTGGCAGGGGCCATCGCCCTGAACGCCCTCTCGCCGGAAGAGATGGCGCTGGTGCGGGAGCACCTGGCCTCCTGCGAGGCCCATCCGCACCTGGCCGAGCTCAGGGCTGTGGGGCACGCCCTCCTGTGGATGGCTCCCGAGATGGAGCCGCCGCCCAGGCTCCGCGACCGCCTCCTGGCGGCGGCACGCAGCGAGGCCCCGGCGCGGCCCGCTCCCTCTCTCCCCTGGTGGAGCGTAGCGTCCTGGCTGAGGGCTGTCACCCCCTACCGGCTGGCCGCGGTGCTGGCCGTGGTGGTCTTGGCCCTCCTGGGCTGGAACATCTACCTGCAGCGCTCCCTGGCCAGCGAGGACGTCTCCGTCTTCGTCATCAGTGGGGAGAGGGCCCACGGTCAGCTCATCTACCTGTCGCGATCCAGGACGGCGGTGATGGTAATAGAGGGGCTGCAGCCTCTGCCGGCCGGGATGGCCTACCAGGTGTGGGCGATGAGGGATGGACAGCCGACGAGCGTGGGACTCTTCCACGTGCAGGAGCCGGGCCCCGTTACGGCCGCCATGGAGATGGACATCGCAGGGGTGCGGGAGCTGGCCGTGACGGTGGAGCCGGAGGGTGGCAGTGCCAGCCCCACCAGCCCACCCGTCCTGAGACTCCAGCTCTGACCTCAGACGGACGGCCGCACGGATATGGGGGCGGGGGCCTTACGCCCCCGCCCCAGGTCAGGAGAGGAGGGAGACGGCTAGGGTAGGTCTCGTCTTCGCCCCGTGAGGACGCCCGTCGCTGCACCGCCCAGGGCCAGCAGCAGCCCCCCCGCTGTCAGCAGGTGGTCGGTGCTGAGCAGGTGCCCGGCGCCGCTGTGGACGTGGGCCTCCCCGGCGCTCTCGATGGCGCTGGCGCCGGCATGCATGAAGTAATCGCCGTAGGCTCCGGGCACCAGAAGGGCCAGGCCAGCGATGATGGCGCACCGTCCCGCGAGGAGCGCCAGCGGGACGGGCGCCATGGTGGCCGGGCCGGGCGCCGCCGCAGGGGCCAGGAGCAACAGCGTCGCTCCCGCGGCCACCACGTACAGGCCCGGCCCGCCGTCGGCGAAGTAGAAGACCGCTTCAGGGCTGGAGAGCAGGTCTCTCAGGTTCCAGAGGTCGCGAAGGGCGACGGCGGCGATGATCGCTCCTGCGGCGGCCACCGCCCAGCGCAGTCCGGGCAGGGCTGGCCTGACCCCGGCCAGGAGCGAGGCGGCGACTGCCGCCACCGCCAGGCCGATGAAGAACCGGCCATGGCCAGAGACCCCGTTCGGCTGGTAAAGGCCGTCGTAGAAGGTCGCCCATGGAAGGTAACAGCCTACCACGACGGTGACGGCGCCGGCGACTACCAGCAGGTGGAAGGGAAAGCCCCTCCACCTGCTGGCGCCCCTGGCGCCGGTGAGCCGTCTGGCAGCGCCGATGAGCTGTACTGCCATCGCTACCTCCGGCCCTCTAGCGTATGCCGAAGAACAGGTACAGGTTGGTGGGGATGTCGGGCGTGGCGTCGGCCTGGTTGGCCTGCACCTGCCGGAGGACCTGCAGTGACTTGCCGGCCTGGATGCGGTCCCAGGCAGCCCGGGTCTTGACGCCCACCACTACCGCCTCCCAGGGAGTGTCGGGCGCGGTGCTGAAGCCTGCCTCCGTGGGGTCGACGATGTGGCTGTGGGGCGGCAACGGGATGACCTGACCGAGGCCGATGCGGCTCACGTCTACCTGGCGGGGATGGGCAGGGCAGCTGCCGGCCGTGGGGCAGTGCAGCTCGATCCCCTGTGTCTCGTTGAAGAGCGGTATCAGCACCCAGACCTTCGGGATGGGCTCCCGCGTGCCGGGCGGAGTGGCCCCCTCCTCGCCCACGATACAGGGCTCGCCCTGGCCGCAGAAGAAGTTCTTGGTGTAGAAGACGGTGCCGGTGTTGCCAGCCGCCCACCCTGGAGTGGTGCCCAGCTCGCGGGCCATGGGAGTGGGCGTCCGTGCCGGCGTCGTGGCGGGCTGGGTCGTCTCCTCGCCACCGCCGCAGGCCACCGCGGCCAGGGAGAAAGCCACGGCGGCAGCGGCCGCTATCCATAAGGGCCACCGTCGGCCCTTGCTCGCTACGTTGCTCATAGCGCACCTCCTGCTCAATTCGGTCTGGCCTTACCCAGGAGCTCCTGGCCGACCGTTTCACCGATATTTCGCAGGCGCTGGCCTGGCGGATCACCGTCCGGGCCTCAGCGGAGGAAAATCGGCGGCCTTCGGCCAGCCTCTCCGGGGCGGTGGGCCCCCGCCTGGAAGTCTCGGGGCTGACTGCCCGCGCTGCCGCGGGGAGGGAGCGCGGGGGCGTTGTTGTTATTAAGGATGAGCGCGGCTAAAATCTTGCCCAGATGTGGACGGGGCGTCCGGCCCGCTGCCATCCGGGCAGTGTGGGGTGAGCTTCCGGCGCCAGTCGGAGCGTGAAGTGGAGCAGACCGGGCTGCGGGCAGCTTTGCTGTGAGTGGTCGCACGAGCTTCGGTACCCCTGACTCCTCCTCCGAGACCCCTGCGGCCAAGGCCCCGTCCCGCGTCGACGGGCGCCGCCGCTGGCGTCCTCATCGTCAGCTCTTGGAGCTGGCGCTGCGGGCCGGGCGCTTCGGGGCCTGGGAGTGGGACGCCAGCACTGGAGAGGTCCGCTGGACGGAGGTCTTGGAGGTCATGCACGGCCTCCGCCCCGGCCAGTTCCCCGGCACCTTCGAAGCCTTCCTGGGCCACATCCACCCGGACGACCGGCGGGCCGTCCACGAGGCCTTCCAGGCGGCCCTGGAAGAGGGCTCCCTCTACCTGCAGTACCGCATCGTCTGCCCGGACGAGAGCATCCGCTGGCTCGAGTGCCACGGCCGGGTCACCCGGGGACGACAGGGACCCGAGCGGCGGATGATCGGCGTGTGCGTCGACATCACCGAGCGTAAGGAGGAAGAGGAGTCCCTGGCTGTCCTCGCCCAGGTGACAGACCTCTTCTCCTCCCCTCTGGACGCCAGGGAACGGCTCATGGCCCTTGCCAGGTTGCTGGTGCCCCGGCTGGCGGACTACTGCGAGATCTGCCTCCTGGACGAGGGCAACGCCTTCTTCCCGGTGGCCTGGCGGGGGCGCCGCGGTGGGAGGACGGCCCGCGTCCAGGGGCTCTGCCCTCCTCACCTGCGCTCCTCCCATCCCGTAGCCCGGGTGGTGCGCACCGGCCGCCCCGTACTCTACGCCAGCATCGATGGCGAGACGCTGGAGGCGGCCTCGCGCAGTCAGGCGCGCCTGCTGAAGTCGCTGATGGCGGCGGGGTACCGTTCGGCCGTGGTGGCGCCGCTCATCGCCGACAAGCGGGCTGCCGGCGCCATCACGGTGGCCCTGGACGGCTCCGGCCGGCGCTACGGGCCTCGGCACCTGGCGCTGATGCAGGAGGTGGGCCGTCGGGCCGGCCTGGCCCTGGAGAACGTCCGCCTCTACAACGACCTGCAGCGCGCCATCGAGTCCAAGGACGAGTTCCTGGGCGTCATCTCCCACGAACTGAGGACGCCCATAACGACCATCTACGGCGGAGTCCGCATGCTGCGGAGCCGCGGCGCCCACCTCGGCCCCGAGAAGAGCGCCCAGGTCCTGGCCGATATGGAGCTGGAGGCGGAGAGGCTCTTCCGTATGGTGGAGGACTTGCTGGCGCTGGCCCGGCTGGAGCTGGGACAGAGGGTGGAGGTGGAGCCCGTGCTGGTGGAGCGGGTGGCCAGCCGCATCCTCTCCGCCTATGGCGAGCGCTTCCCCGGCCGGGCCTTCGAGCTGAGGGTGGAGGGCGAGAGCAGGCCGGCGGCAGCCCAGCCCGTCTACCTGGAGCAGGTGATACGCAACCTCCTCAACAACGCCCTCCGGTACAGCCCGCCCGACTCGCCCATCGAGATGGTGGTGCGCTACGCGGAGCAGGAGGAGGAAGAGGTGGTGGAGGTGCACATACTGGACCGGGGGCCGGGCGTGCCCGAGGAGGACCTGGAGCTGATATTCGAGCGTTTCTACCGGTCCAGCGCCAACGCCTCCCGCAAGGCGGGCAGGGGCATCGGCCTCACCGTCTGCAAGCGGCTGGTGGAGGCCCAGTCGGGCCGCATCTGGGCGCGGCTGAGAGAGGGGGGCGGCCTGGACGTCGCCTTTACTCTGCCCATCTGGCAGGAGGACGATGGCGAATGAGCGTCCAACCCCTGGTACTGGTCGTCGACGACGAGCCGGGCATCCTCCGGCTGCTCAAGCAGGAGTTATCGGTACAGGGCTTTCGGGTCATCGGGGCCAGCAGTGGCGAGGAGGCCCTGCGCCTGGCCGAGGAGCACCGGCCTGACATAGTACTGCTGGACATCCTCATGCCGGACATCTCGGGCCTGGAAGTGATGCGGGGCCTGCGGCAGCGAAGCAACGCCCCGGTCATCCTGGTCACCGCCCGGGACACGGACATGGACAAGATCCGCGGCCTGGAGCTGGGCGCCGACGACTACATCGTGAAGCCCTTCAACCCCGAGGAGGTGGCGGCACGCGTCCGGGCGGTGCTCCGCCGCGCCTCCGGCCTGCCCCCCGGGGGACGCCGCCTGCTCTCGGCCGGTGGGCTGGAGATCGACCTGGAGCGGAGACTGGTGACGCGACAGGGGAAGCTGGTCCCTCTGACCCGCACGGAGTGGCAGCTCCTGCAGCACCTGGCTGCCCATGCCGGCAAGGTGCTCACCAACCGGGAGCTGCTGAGCAAGGTGTGGGGGCCGGAGTACGGGGACGACGTCCAGTACCTGAGGGTGTGGGTGGCCCGCCTCCGTCGCAAGCTGGGGGACAGCGCCGACAGGCAAGCCATCATCAAGACCATGCCGGGGATAGGCTATATGCTGGAAGCGTTCCCCGTGTCCCCGGAGCGGTAGACGCCGCCGTCAGCCGAGAGAGGAAGCAAAAGCGAGGCGCGGCGGAGGCCGCGCCTCGCTACGTGGACGCCCATGCCCTGGCTACCCCCGGATAGCAGGCGGTAGTGGGCCTCACCCCCACCACCGCCCCTGCAGCGTCACGAGACCGTTCTACCGCCTGCTACCTGGAGGCAGCCTTCATCGGTCAGGAGACAGGGTGGTCACGGTCGCCATGCCTCGCCACTCGCTCGCGGCCGGCGACCGGCCCGAGCGTCACCGCCCGCAACAGCATCAGCAGCGCTATCGCCGCCAGCAGATAGACGATCATGGCTATCGCTGTCTCGGGCTCGAAGACGCCGCCCTCCACCTGGCGAGTGGTGGTGATGCCCCGGAAGGGCGCCACCAGGGCGTCGGTCAGATCGTATACGAAGTCCACGAAGGCGTTACTGGCGTTGGCGTCGGCCAGGCGGAAGGTCAGCCTGAGGGCCAGCAGCGCCTCCACGACGAAGGTGGCCGCTCCCACCAGGCTGATGGCGGTGCTGCCCCAGACCGCCAGCCCCGTCCAGAGGCCGGAGCGGGCCTCCCCTCCCGCCCTCCGGTCGTCGGGGGCGCTGGAGGTAGACTCCTCGTCCGCTGTATCCCGTCTCTGCGTCGACATCTGCTCACGTCCTCTTCCGGTGTCACAGCGCGGCCGCTACCTGTTCCCCATCAGGCCCCGCAGCTTCTCGCGTATGGTCTCCGCGCTCTCCCCTGTCTTCTCCTTGATGATGCCTATCAGTCGCTCCACGTCGCCCTGGCTGCGCTTGATGTCGTCATCGGTCAGGTCGCCCCAGATGGAGCGGATGCGCCCGCGCAACTGGTCCAGCTTCCCCTCGCCCTTCAGCCGCTCGATACCGCCTTCCTGTCCCATGGTTACCTCCCTGGCCTCACGGCCTGCAATCCTGCGGCGGTTCTCCCCACTCCGGCCTTGGCTGGCAGGGGCCGACGGTACCCGCACTGCAGGCAGACCAGGTCCTGGAGCCCGTCTTGGTCGTCCAGGAAGATGTCGCCCCGGCAGCGGGGGCAGCCCCCGAACTGCAGCATCTTCTGCCTCCCTTCGTCTCCTGTCTGGCAATGTCAGGCTAGGCTATGGGCGGTGTCAGGGGGATAAAAGCGGCGCTGGCGGGCATTGCAGAGGCATGACGTAGCGAGACCAGGAAGGGGTCAGCCAGCTCCCTCCTCGGCTGCATGGAAGAGAGACGCCGCTTGAAGGGACGAGGGGACGCGAGGATACACTGGAGTACGGAGGAGGCATCTGCAGGAGCGGCCCATGACGGACCAGGAGCCCGGCCAGGCCCTGGCCTTCGGAGAGACGGAGGTGGTGCTGCGGGACGGCACCGCCCTCCGCATGCGCCCGGTACGCCCCGGAGACGAGGAGGCGCTGGTGGCCTTCTACCGGGGGCTGTCGCGGGACTCCCTTCTCTACCGCTTCTTCACCCCGGTGAAGGAGGAGACGCTGGGCCGCTGGGTGCGCAAGGTGATACGGGGCCAGGGGGAGCGGGGGTTGCCACCTTCGGCGAGCCGCCGCGGGTGGTGGGTCACGCCCTGTACTTCCGCCTAGACGGCGACCGGGCAGAGGTGGCCTTCGCCGTGGCTGACGAGTTCCAGGGGCGGGGCGTGGGCACCCTCCTCCTGGGCTATCTGGCCGAGGTGGCGGCGCGCCAGGGGGTGAGGGAGTTCGAGGCCACGGTGCTCCCTGACAACCGTCGCATGCTGCAGGTCTTCCGCGACTCCGGCTTCCCCTTGGAGGTGCAGGTGGGTGTGGGGGAGCTGCGGCTCAGCTTCCCCACGGAGCTGACGGAAGAGGCGCTGGCCCGCTTCGAGCGGCGGGAGCAGGTAGGTGCCCAGGCCGCCCTCCAGCCCTTCCTGCGGCCGCGGAGCGTGGCTGTCATCGGCGCCTCCCGGCGCAGGGGCACCATCGGGGGCGAGCTCTTCCACAATCTCATCGCCTACGGCTTCACTGGGCCGGTCTATCCGGTGAACCCCAACGCCTCGGTGGTGCAGAGCGTCCTCAGCTATCCCACGGTGGAGGCGGTGCCGGGGCCGGTGGACCTGGCGGTGGTGGTGACGCCGGCGCAGCAGGTGGTGGAAGTTGCACGGCAGTGTGCCCGCAAGGGAGTGCGGGCGCTGGTGGTGCTCTCGGCCGGCTTCGCCGAGGCCGGCGAGGAGGGACGCCGGCGGCAGGAGGAGTTGCTGGGCGTCTGCCGGGCCACGGGTATGCGGCTCATCGGCCCCAACTGCATGGGCCTCATCAACACCGACCCGACGGTACGGCTGAACGCCACCTTCGCCCCTGTGCCCCCCAGGGCGGGCCGCGTGGGGTTCATGTCCCAGAGCGGGGCGCTGGGGCTGGCCATCATCGAGTACGCCAACCGGCTGGGCATCGGCCTCTCCACCTTCGTCTCGGTGGGTAACAAGGCCGACATCTCCGGCAACGACCTCCTCAATTACTGGGAGGAAGACCCCAACACGGACGTCATCCTGCTCTACCTGGAATCGTTCGGCAATCCGCGCAAGTTCTCCCGCATTGCCCGGCGGGTGGGCCGGCGGAAGCCCATCGTGGTGGTGAAGAGCGGCCGCACGCCGGCGGGGATGCGGGGCGCCTCCTCCCACACGGGGGCGCTGCTGGCCGCCTCCGATACCAGCGTGGAGGCGCTCTTCCGGCAGGCGGGGGTCATCCGCACCGACACGCTGGAGGAGATGTTCGACGTGGCCGCCCTGCTGGCCAGCCAGCCGCTGCCGGAGGGGCCGCGGGTGGGTATCGTAACCAACGGAGGTGGGCCGGGCATCCTCTGCGCCGACGCCTGTGAGGCGGAGGGGCTGCAGGTGCCGGTGCTGTCGGCTGCCACTCAGGAGCGCCTCCGCTCCTTCCTGCCGGAGCAGGCCAGCGTGCAGAACCCTGTGGACCTCCTGCCCTCGGCTACGGCGGAGCAGTACCGCCAGGCCATCGAGGCGGTGGCGGCGGATGCCAGCGTGGACGCCCTGGTGGTGATCTTCGTGCCGCCCCTGGTGACCCAGATGGAGGACGTGGCCCGGGCCATCCTGGACGCCGTCAGGGGGCTGGCCTCGGCCAAACCGGTCCTCAGCGTCTTCATGTCCGCCCGCGGGGTGCCGGAGCTGTTGCAGGAGGGGGAGCTGCGGGTCCCCTCCTATGCGTTCCCTGAGTCAGCGGCGCGGGCGCTGGCCCATGCCGTCCGCTATGGCCAGTGGCGTCGCCGTCCCCTGGAGCAGCCGGCCCGGCCGGAGGGCGTCCGTCGGGACGAGGCGCTGGCCCTGGTGGCCACCTCCCTGGCCCGGGGAGGCGGCTGGCTCCACCCCGGCGAGGTGGCGGCCCTGTTGGAGTGCTACGGGCTGCCTCTCCTGCCACAGCGCATCGTGGCCACGCCCCAGGAGGTGGGCGAGGCGGCGGTGGAGCTGGGCTGTCCGGTGGCCCTCAAGGCTGTAGCCCCCGGCCTGGTCCACAAGACGGAGGTAGGGGGCGTGGTCCTGGGGCTGACGGGCCGGGAGGCCGTGGTGGAGGCGGCGGAGCGGATGCTCTCCCGCCTGTCGCAGGCTGGCTACCAGGCGAGCGGCCTGCTGGTGCAGGCCATGTCGCCCCCTGGGGTGGAGATGATAGTGGGGGTGCTCTCGGACCCCCACTTCGGCCCCCTCATCGCCTGTGGGGCTGGCGGCGTGCTGGTAGAGCTGCTGGGGGACGTGGCGGTGCGCCTGGCCCCGCTGACCCGGCGGGACGCCGCGGAGATGCTGCGGGAGCTGCGTACCTTCCCCGTCCTCAAGGGCTACCGCGGCTCCCCTCCCGCTGATGTCGCCTCTCTGGAGGACCTCCTCCTGCGGGTCAGCGCTCTGGCCGAAGACCTGCCCCAGGTGGTGGAGATGGACCTCAACCCCGTGCGGGTGGGCGAGCGGGGCGTCTGGGTGCTGGACGCCCGCGTGCGGGTGGAGCTCGTCCAGCCGACGCCCAGGGTGGCCCGCCGCTAGTGCGGGACGTCGCCGGGAGCTGGGCCTGGCCCCGGCATCCCCGCGGCGGGCCAGACCTCACCTCTGTGCCGGCAGGAACAAACGGGACAGCGAGTAGAGGGATATAGCGACGAGAGCCAGGCCGCCGGTGGCTATGAGACCGAAAGCAGTGTTGATATGCAGGAAAGGGATGATGTTGATCACCAGGGAGAGGAAGAGGGCTCCCAGCAGGGCACCGATGAAGGAGCCATGTCCTCCTGTCAGGCTGGCCCCACCCAGGACGGCAGCGGCCAGACTGTTCAGGGTGTAGGCGGCGCCGATGGTTGGAGAGCCTACCCCGGTCTGGGCAGCCAGGAACAGGCCAGCCAGGGCGGCCAGAAGACCAGAGAGGACGAAGGCCCGCCAGTAGATACGGCCCGTGTTGACCCCCACTCGGCGGGCCGCTTCCTCGCGGAGGCCCACCGCCCGCGTGCGGAGACCGCCGCTCGTGAAGTGAAGCCATAGATCGCCCAGGACAGCCAGGAATGCCACGACTATGAAGGCCCAGGGCAGGAAGCCCAGAGGCCTCAGCAAGGAATCGGCGAAAGCGAAGTCGATGACCCCGGCAGGGGTGGGCCTCAGGAGAAGGGCGATCCCCTGGAGCACGCTGGCTGTCGCTATAGTGGCGATGACGGAGGGAATGCGCACCGCCTTCACCAGGGCCCCGTTACCCAGGCCTACCAGCGAGCCCACGCACAGTAGAGCCAGTGCTCCCCCCACGAGGGCGAGTGGAGACTTGTCCTCCAGGAGCAAGAAGGAGGCCAGCACCACTGTCAGCGTCATCAGATTGCCAACAGAGATGTCGAAATGGCCCACCAGGAGCACATTCAGTTGGGCCATCGCCACCAGGGCCAAGGGGAATGTGTTGGTCAGCAGATGGCGCATATTGATGGCGGTCAGGAAGGCGTCGGACTGTCCGGTGGTGTAGCCGCCGACAGCCAGCATCAGGGCTACCAGGAGGGCGAGGGGCGCCCACTCCTTGCTCAGAAGGGAAGGCAGGAGGGGCAGTCGCCGGAGGATCCCCGTCAGGCCGTGAGCCTGGGCCCTGGCCCGTTCCACTATACTTCGCCGCTCGATGGGTGCCGCGGCGACGAAGGACGCCACGATCCTCTCCTCCGACAGCTCTTCTCCTCGCAGCTCCCGTATCACCTGGCCGCGGGATACCACCAGCACGCGGTCACAGAGGCCGGCCAGCTCCAGCGCATCGGACGAATTGACGATGATGGACACACCTTCGGCGGAGCGGTCCCTCAGGGCACGGTAGATGTCCAGGCGCGACCGGGCATCCACGCCCTGGGTGGGCTCGTCCACCAGCAGCACTTCTGCCTGCCCCAGAAAGGCCCTGGCCAACACCGCTTTCTGCTGGTTGCCGCCGGAGAGGAAGATGATGGGCTGCTCCAGGGACGGTGTCGCTATCCTCAGTTGTTCCGTCAGCCGGTGACAGTTCGCGCTCTCCCGCCTGCCGTTCACTATCGGCCCCAGGGCGAACCTCTTCACCGACTGCACCGTCATGTTGTGCCTCACTCCGAGGGGCGGGAAGATCGCTTCTCGCAGCCGGTCACCGCTCAGTATCATCAGGCCGGCCTCCAGTGAGGCACCGGGGGAGTTGAGGCGGAGCCTCCTTCCCCTGACGGTAACGCGGCCTTCGGCTGGCTCGAGGCCAGCGAGGGCCCGCAGTATCTCTCTCTGCCCGTTCCCCTCTGCCCCGGCCAGGCCCAGGATCTCGCCTCGGTGCAACCGAAAGCCTACCGGGCCGAAGCGGGGCCCCATCAGCTCCTCCACTGAGAGCACCACCTCAGCGGGAGCATCGTTCTGGTGCTTGGCAGGGAAAGTCATTTCCACCGGGGTCCCTACCATAAGAGAGACCACCCGCTCCGGGGTTATCCCTCGGGCCGGGAACGTCCCTTGAATGCGACCGTCCCTCAGCACCGTGATACGGTCAGCGACGTCCAGGATCTCGCCGAGACGGTGGCTGACGTAGACCACCGCCGCGCCTCTGGTCTTCTCCCCTCGGATGAGCCGGTGCAGGTGTTCGACTTGGCCGAAGTCCAGGGCAGTGGTAGGTTCGTCCAGCAGGAGGACCTCGGGGATGCAGATGAGGGCCTTCACCACCTCCAGCATCTGTCGCTGGGCGTAGGAGAGGTCGGCCACGGTGGCCCTCGGGTCCACCTCAAGGCCGTACCGGCCCAGCTGCTCTTCCGCCCAGGGGACCAGGTCAGCGTACCGCGGCCGCTTGTCCGGCGGCACGGAAAGATGCAGGTTCTGGGCCACGCTCAGCTCGGGCACCAGGGAGCTGTCCTGGTAAACGGCGAAGAGGCCCATCCGGCGGGCCAGCGCCGGACGGGCCTCCTCCAGATGCCGTCCCAGGATCTCCACTCTGCCGGAGTCGGGGACTATGGCCCCGCTGGCGATACCTATGAGCGTCGATTTGCCCGACCCGTTCTCGCCAACGATGGCGTGCACCTCTCCGGGCAGACACTCGAAGCTCACGTCCGCGAGCGCCTGCACTCCCGGGTAGCGCTTCGATACCCTGTCGAGGCGGAGAGCGGGAAAGGTCATCGCACCTCTCCCTTTCTACGCTCCTGTGCTAGCGGCGGAACATGTCTCTCAAGACATCGGCCGGGACCAGGGTGGAGAAGGGGGTCTCGGCGGGAAGCTCACTATTGCACATCCCCCGCTCCACCTGACGCATGCGGAAGGGGACCACCACCTGTCCTGGGGCATCCCTGTTGTTCAGCTTCTTTTCCATGGCCGCCGTCAGCGCTATCCGCACTTGGAAGGTGCCTCCGGCGGAGAAGAAGATCCTGAAGTTCGGGTTATTGACCTGCTCCCAGTCGCAGAAGAGCCCTTGCTCGTCGGTCCGGAGGGTGAGGATCACGTCTAGGGGCCTGTTGGCAGCCTGATACGCCCTCACGCCGCCCCTGAAGCCGTCCGAGTACTCGTACAGAATAGCGTCGATGTCGGAATAGCGGGCGAGGAAGGAAGACATAGCCTGGAAGGTCCCTTCCTGCGTCCAGTTGGTGTCCGCCTTGCCCAGGACCTGAACTCGCGAGTTGCCGGCGAACTGCTGCTCGGCGCACCGCTGCCAGGAGGCGCTGAGCTGGTTGCCGGGGGTGCCCCCCAGCATCACCACCTCGATGACGTCCTCCCTGGACTGTTGCAGAACGAACTCGGCGAACTGTTTGCCCAGCTCGCACAGGTCCTCGGCCACGAAGGTGAGGTAATCCCTGCCTGGCTGTCCTCCCAATGCGGCTATGTAAGGCACCACGATAATGCCCTGCCGGGTCGCCTCCCGCACTGTAGGTAGTAGCGCCTCGCCAGCATCCGGGAAGGTGACGATGATATCAACCCTCTGGGCTATGAGGCTCTGCATATCGGAGATAGCCTTGCTGGGGTCGCCACGGGCGGAGGTGTAGATGATCCGCCTTACCTGAGGGTAGCTCAGGGCCTGGAGGACGAACTCCATGTGGGTGATGCGGCGCCACACGTTCTCCCCGAAGCCGTCCGCCAATGCCACCGTCAGGTTGCCACGGCCGGTGTCGCAGACGAAGTCCCGCCAGCAGCGGAAAGCCAGCTCTCGGTCCTGTGGTGAGAGCTGCATACTCGCCCGGGCGATGGCGGCCAGCACCAGGGGGTCTACGTTTTCCGTCGTGCCCAGTGCCTTTTGCAGGAGGGCCGGGTCCGCTCTCAGCTCCCCGGCGGCCGGGCTCCCCTCCTGGGGGCCTGTCGGCGTCGTCTCCACGCCGCCCCCGCCACAGGCGAGGGCGACTGTGATGGCCAGGACCACCGCTGTTATCGACAGCCTGCGCAGGAGCATGCTCTTCTGATCGAACATGGCGGGCCTCCTCATCAGCCTTCTATCCCCTTTCACGGCTTCTGTGGCGCGGTTGGACCTATCTCTCTAGCTCCCGGCTACTCATCTCTTCCCCCTTACGTGAGCCATTGGCCAGGGTTCTCTCCCGGCGCGATGGACGCTCCGCTGACCAGGGTGGCCGCTCCAGCAGGCGGGCAGGCATTCTCCTCAGGGTGCGCCAGTCCAGGTACGCTGTCTGCAGGTTGGTCAGCACCATGCCGAGAGCTATGGCCAGGCCCTCAAAGATGTTCTGGAAGGCTGTGGAGAGGCCCATCACCCGCAACACCTGACCGAGGTGGATCAGGAAGATGGCCCCCCCGACCGTGGCCATCAGGCTGCCCTGTCCCCCAGAGAGAGGCGTACCCCCGAGGACCACAGCCGCTATGGGTGCTAGCAGATAGGGCCGTCCTAGCTCCAGCGTGGGGTTGCGGATAAAAGCGGAGAGCATGACGCCCGTGATGCCGTAGAGAAGAGCGGCTATCGTGTAGGCGCTGATCTGATAGCTCCGCACCGGTATGCCGGCGAACCAGGCGGCGGTCGGATTAGCGCCCACAGCGCTGAACCTCCGGCCGAAGGTGGTATGCCGTAGCCCGAAGGTCAGCAGAAGGGCCAGGCCGACGGCCACCAAGACGCTGTAACTGACCTGCCCCAATGTGCCGGTGCCCCAGTCTGCCAGCGCCGGCGGCACCCGGGACTCCTGGGCGATGCCAGTGCGGTACCACAGGGTGCCGCCGGTGACCAGAGACCCCACCGCCAGGGTCACCACCAGAGGGCTCAGACCGAGAAAGGCTATGAGGAGGCCGTTGGCCAGGCCGACGATCATGCTCAGGACAAGGGCTATGGCCAGGGCCAGGGCCAGCCCTTCGTCCCTGCCAGCCGACGCCCCGATGAGGATGGTGCCGACCATGGTTATCACCGACGGGACGGAAAGGTCTATACCCCTCGTCATGATCACCAGCGCCTGACCGAGCGAGGCGGTAGCCAGGAACGCCATAAAGGGCAGCATGGTCAGGAAGGCGCTCCGCTTGAGCGTGTCCGGCGCCCATATGGCGCTGAAAAGGAACAGCAATACCAGGGCTACCCATATGCCCAGGGCCCGGCCCTCCAGCCGCCAGCCACGGGGGGGCCTCGTCCTGGGGGGCTCTGGACTGGCAACGTCCATGGAAGCCTTTCCCGACCGGTGGTGCTCCACTGTCACTCGTAGATGTAGTCTGGGTGGTAGCGGATCTCTCTGAACTCGGTCTGCTCCCCCGTGTGCTTCACCCCCGTCT